>ENA-UONZ01000369-UONZ01000369.1-human-gut-metagenome-genome-assembly--contig:-C93old-NODE-369-length-76998-cov-55.577414_pt1 | contig 76998 bp, 66 predicted proteins | sample MGYA00242468_ERZ724015 | MGnify/ENA metagenome assembly ERZ724015
ATATCTTTCTCGTTGCATAATTCTTGTTCGTATAAAATGTGTCAAGTGATATTGACGAAACCAAACCGAACAGCAGAAGTCCGATCTTTTGGATAAAGTCCGCAGCGGAGAAATCCGTGTTCTGCTCGGTTCTACGGTGAAAATGGGTACTGGTACAAACGTCCAGAAACGGCTGATCGCAGTCCACGACCTCGATATTCCGTGGCGACTGGCTGATCTGTAACAGCGTGTCGGACGTATCATCAGACATGGCAACGAAAACAAGAATGTTCAGATTTTCCGCTATGTCACGAAGGGTACGTTTGATGCGTACAGCTATCAGACTTTGGAGAATAAACAGAAGTTTATCTCTCGGATCATGACAAGCAAAACTCCGTCGAGAAAATGTGAAGATGTGGACCAGCAGGCTCTCACTTACTCGGAGATCAAGGCTCTCTGTACGGGAGATGAGCGAATCAAGGAAAAGCTGATGCTTGAAAACGATGTGAAGGAGCTGGGGGTTCTCGCAGCAGAGCATAGAAACACGGTGTTTGAGATGGAGGACAGGGTTGCTCGTTTCCCTGAACATGAACAGAGATTGACTGCTATCCTCATCGATCTGCATACTGACCGTGAAGCACTCCGAAAACTTCCAACTGATCCCGAACGCAAACTGCCCGTATTCAAGATCACCATTGGTGAAACTGAGTACACCGATAGAAAAGAAGCTGCTAAGGCTCTTGAAGATGCGGTACTGGCTATCAAGTATGCCGATACACCTGTGAAAGTAGGCTCATTCCAGGGCTTTGACCTGAGCGTGACGGCAAACAGCAACATGATGAGCGGCGGTATGTCCGCTTGCCTGAAAGGTGCCGCTTCACATACTACGAAGCTCATCGAGAGTTTTGCCCATAACCTGAATCGTCTTGAAGCTGCCCTCTACAACATTGACGGCAGAATTGAGCGTACTCAGGCTGACCTTGCAAAGCTCAGGCTTGACCATGAAGAAGCCAAAAAGATCGTAGCAGAGCCGTTCCCTCAGCAGGAGGAGCTTGATATTAAAGAGGAAAGGCTGAAAGTTCTGACCGATGAGCTGAATCAGGCTGCTATCGAAGCTAAAAAGAACGCTCCGAAGCGTGATAAGACCTGTTACTTTGAACGCGCCAAGATGAAGCGTGATGCAGCAAGACTTGCAAAACAGCAGAAAACGCCGAAAGATAAGGCTAAAACTAAGAGCATGAAACAAGGAATTGAATAATCGACTTTGATTCCAGTGGAGTCAAAGTGAAAGCGGAGGTTCATTTTTAACCTCCGCTTTTTGAATTATTCCAAGATGTTGATTTTATGTCGCTCTTTGCAGATTGTAGTGTCACAAAAAAGTGACTTTACCTGTTGACAAAGCGCACAAAATATACTATACTATACAGTAAGACATTGTATGTTAGGAGCGTGACCTATGGCTGAGAATAATCAAAAGATCAAATTACTCAGAATAATTGAGTATTTACGAGCTGAATCAGATGCAGGAAAGCCTGTTTCTACAAGCCAGATCATCGGCTATCTTAACAGTATTCATATTTCTTGTGAACGCAGAACACTCTACAAGGATATGGATATGCTGATTGAAAGCGGTGCAAACATTGTTAAAACTGAGCTTGGACGTGAAAACGCTTACTATATAAATGAGGTTTCGTTTTCTCTTGCGGAGGTGAAAACCTTGATTGATGCCGTTCAAGCCGCCAACTTTGTTCCGGCTGATAAAACAGCCGAACTCGTTGAAAAACTCCTTGCTTACGCTGGCGTAAGGCGTTCGGAGATAGTAAGAGACAATATCATCTTCTATAACAATCATAAACACTCGAATGAAAGCATATTTGAAAACATCGAACAGCTTGAACTCGCCATAAGGCAGAAGAAGCAAGCAAGCTTTTACTACTTCGATTTAGATGAAAAGCGAAATCGTGTTTATCGTAAGGAGAAGAAACGGTATATTACTGATCCTGTTGCACTTGTTTTCAGTGAGGATAACTATTATCTTGTAGCATACAGTCAAAAATATCAAAACGCTGTGAATTACAGAGTTGATCGTATGGATACGGTTGAGATTGAAGAAGAACCTATTTGCAAAGAAGCTCTTATTAAGAAGCGAAAAACCGAAACCTACACGGAACAGGTGTTCAAGATGTATAATGGTGAAACTGAAACTGTAACACTTGAATTTGCTCCTGAACGTCTTGGCTCGGTATATGATAAGTTTGGAGAGCAGATTGAGATTCGTCACGCTGATGGAGGTTGGCTTAAAATAAAGGTTACTGTTCAAATCAGTCCGCCTTTCTTTAGTTGGGTGTTCCAATTTAAAGACGAAATGCGGATAAATGAGCCTGCCAGCGTGTTGGAAGAATACAAGGATAGCATAAAAAAAGCTATTGCTGATGATGAATGATTTTTTATTTTGTAGCACACTAAAAATAAGGAGGGTATCTTATGGGATTTCAGGACACTATCAATGAGATTTTCAAAGGTCTTACGGGCGATAACAAAGCCGACATTCAGTATCTTAAAGAACAGATGGAACAGCACAGAGACGATGAGAACTCAACCGAGATCATAAGGGCTTTAGGAAGAAAAGTCTTTGAACTTCTTCCAGATGAAGCTAAAGCTGAACTTAATCAGATAATCGGAAATGAAGTTGATACAATCAACTCAACAGTCGAAGAAGCCAAATTCCAATTGAGTCAAAATAATCCGCTTAAAGCAGAAGAACTGCTGAAATCCGCTATTGATTCGATCCCCCTTGAATTCAAGGACGATGAAGAATGTGGCTATTTTTGCTTTGAGGGCGCTTTGGAAATTGCTATTTTCGCTATCTCTGAGAAATACGAAAAGACTATTCGTAAAGCGACCTACGATTTTGCTCAGATTTATTTCATGTATGCTTATAGCTTGATTGAAAACCACAAGATAGACGAAGCTGAGAATGCTCTGAAAACAGCTCTTAAATGGAATCCAGTATCGACTACTATTATGGGCGAATTATCAGAAGTATACAAGATGAAAAAGGACTATGAAAACTATCTTTACTGGAGCAAGAGAATCATACAGTATGCTTCTTCGTCAAAAATGCTTGCGAGAGGTTATAGAAATATCGCCTATTATTACTGCGATATAGAGGAATACGAAAAATCCGCAGCTATCTATTATTTCTCACGTTATTTTGAGGAAAGCAAACAGGTCACTTCTGAGCTGTTCTATATCGCTGAACAGCTTGGTAAACTCCCTGAAGCACCTGAAGCTGACTATATTAAGGGACTTTTCAAGCAGGAGGATATTCAATACGGAGCAAGCGATTTTGTCATCGGTGCCGCATATCAAATTGCGAAAGCGTGTTTAGATAATAATGATACGAAGCAAGCAATATATTATTTGTTTATTGTTTATGATCTTACACATGACGATGAAATCCACGCTCTCATTGAAAAACTCAAGAGCAGTCTTGATGAGGAGGATTCTGGCAAATCTGATACGGAGGTGTGAGTATGAATTACAAAGAAACTTGTTTCCGTGCATTATATAAGCACTTTGTGGCATTTATGCTGAAAGACAATCTGAGACAGTGTATTGAAAATTATCCTGATGCGGATAAAGCCAACTGTATTTTGACCTATGGGTATATTGATCGTGAAGCAGGTCTAACAATGGAAGTCCTTTGTGCTGGTTATAAAAGCGGCGATGATTTTTCGTTCTTTGATCAAAATAAAGAACATCGAGTAATTCTTCGTGTCGGCTCTGTTGAAGAAGATGAATTTTATCTCTTTGATGATTCTGATGGAAGGCTGCAAAAGAAATATGCAGATAAAATTGAGATCCTAAAAGATTATGAAGCTTCTGAAGAAGTTGAGGAAGCTCGTAAAATGGAGTTTCTTGACAAGCTCAGACATGAACATTATCCCGATGATGTAATGGTTTATCTCACAAGAGAAGGGCTGAATCCCGAAGGATGTTGGGTTCGTATTATAGGACTTGGAGATCACTTTATCATGGGAACACTTTTGAATGAACCCGATCAGGACTTTGGTTATCATGAGGGTGAAAAGATTGCATTCTTCGTTCAGAAAACGGAAGATGACCAAATTATCTGTTTTTCTAATATGACACCCAGCAGGAAGTTGAAGGCTGAGGATTTGGAAGATGGCACTTTGCTGAAAGAAGCAGTCTCAATCTTCAACAAAGAACGCAATGAGGAGCATTTCATTGATATTCTTGAATTTCTCAGAGACAGCTATGTGTGGATTCCATGCAATGCTGTTATGAGTGAAGCTGATATGGCTCGGTTTGAGCAAGCTATGAAAGATGCAGGCGATGATCCCTCAGCTATGGTGGGAGAAGAATTCACCACTAACGATAAAGTCAGATTGGTTCCGGATATTTTGCAGAACGGAGATAACTTCTTCTTCCCCGTATTTTCAAGTAAAGAAGAAATGGGAGAATACGGCGAACACTTCTCAAAGGTTCAGAAGCATATTTTAGAGGTTATCCCTATGGCAAGAAATAACGAAAAGAATGTATCCGGCATTGTACTTAATGCCTTTACAGAGCCTTTTGTGTTAGATGCCGAAATATTTGATATGGTCGAAAATATGAAAACGAGATTGGAGTAAAAATAAATGAGCGAACATAAGATTGATGTTATGTGGGACGATACCCCGGTTGATGTATCTACTGAGGTCAACTTTATTTGGTCTATTGCAAATAAGCTGAGAGGTACATATCAGAGCGACAAATACAAGGATGTTATCATTCCAATGGTTATTATTCGCCGCTTTGAGTGTGCTTTGGACAGCACTAAGCAAGCAGTTGTCGATAAGTACAAGGAGAATCCTGCTTATCCTGCTAAGGCTATGTGCAGAGTTTCAGGATTCCAGTTCTTCAATACAAGCGAGTACACTCTTGCGGAGCTTGTGAACGATCCCGACCACCTCGCAGCGAATTTCCGCAACTATATCGAGGGCTTTTCTGCCAATGTGCAGGACATTATCAAAAGCCTTGATTTTGATAAGCAGATTGACAAAATGGACAAGAATAACCGTCTGCTGTCGGTGGTAAAGGCTTTCTCGGAGCTTGACCTTGATCCCAAGACCATTGACAATGTTAAGATGGGCTATATCTTTGAGGACTTGATTCGTAGGTTCTCTGAAAATGCCGAAGCCGGCGATCACTACACGGGCAGAGATATAATCAAGCTCATGGTCAACATTCTGCTTGCAGAGGGCTGTGACGATATTTTCGATGACCACAAGGAGATCACCATACTGGACCAGGCAGCAGGCACGGGCGGTATGCTCTCGACTTCATATAACTTCATTCATCGCTATAACCCGACTGCGAAGGTGCGTCTGTTCGGGCAGGAGATCAATCCTGAATCCTACGCTATGTGCGTGGCTGAAATGCTGATAAAGGGGCAGAATGCCGAGAATATCCGTATGCAGGATACCATGAAGGCTGACTGTTTCCCTGACAGACAGATGCGTTTCGTAATCGAAAATCCACCTTTCGGTACGCCGTGGGGCGGAAAGGACGCTGCTGAGGGTGTTGAGCAGGCTGTCAAGGAGGAAAAACAGAAGGGTTTTGACGGTCGCTTTGGTGCAGGCTTGCCAGGTTCGGGCGATATGCAGTTGCTCTTTATTCAGTCGGCGGTGAACAAGATGGACAATGCCCTCGGTCGAGCTGCAATCATCGAGAACGGCTCTCCGCTGTTTTCGGGCGGTACATCTTCGGGCGAGAGCCAGATCAGACGGTGGCTGCTTGAAAATGACCTGATAGAAGCAATTATCGCACTTCCCGTTGACCTGTTCTACAACACAGGTATCGCTACATACATTTGGGTGCTGTCGAAGGACAAACGTGAGGAGCGCCGTGGTAAAATTCAGCTCATTGATGCAGGCTCGATCTTCCACAAGCTGCGCAAAGCTCTTGGAAACAAGAAGAACGAGATCAGTCCCGAAGACCGTTCTGCTATCACTAAGCTGTATGCAGACTTTGCTGAAAACGAGCTTTGCAAGATCTACCCAAACACGGAGTTCATCTATCGTGAGTACACGGTCATGCAGCCGTTGCAGAGAAGCTATGCCGTGACCGAGGAGCGTATCAAGGCAATGCTGTCAAAGGGTTCGCTCTCCTCGCTGTACGATCCTGCAAAGGTGGCAGAGCTTGAAAACTCTGAGGAGGAGCTGACGGGCAAAGAATTGAAAAAGCTCGAAAACTACCAAAACAACGCACCTGTTTACGAAGCTATCATCGAACTGCTGAGATGCGCTGATGATGATAAGGTATATTTATCCCCTGCGGAGTTCATGCCCGTACTGACTAAGATACTCAGCACCGCAACAACAGACAAGAAGCTCCTTGACAAGATCGCTGACGGTCTGTCGGTCATGGACAAGTCTGCCGAGATTCAGCGTGACAAGAAGGGCAACATCATCTACGATAAAGAGACAAAGGACACGGAGATCGTGAAGTTTGATGAAAGCATCGAGGACTATATGGCTCGTGAGGTGCTTCCCCATGTTCCCGATGCACAGTGGTTCTTTGAGGAGGATCTGAGCAAGAAGTCACCTGTTGTCAAGACGGGTGCGGAGATTCCGTTTACAAGATATTTCTATAAATATCAGCAGCCGAAGCCCAGCGAGGAGCTTGAACAGCGGTTCTTGGAGCTTGAAAAGTCTGTGAGTGAGCGTATCGCACGGCTGTTTGGCTAACGAAAGGAGCTATAATGAGCATTTTTTTCAAATTCATGTTTGAGAGACTGACCGATCCCCTCGGTCTGCCTATCAATGCACTTTACGAATATATTATTCTCGCTGTGATCGGTGCGGTCGCCTATGGTATCGCATACAGCAAGGTCGGTGATATGTACCACGGCGGTCTTATCAGCGGCAGAACGGAAGGCTCGTTCTTCCATTGGCTTATCAGACTTATTCTCTTTGTGGGTCTGTGGCTTCTCACATACGGTGCTATTCAGGGATACTTCTTTGTGACCGCCAACTGGCAGATCATTCTTATGATTGCAGGCAGCGTGGCAGGAGCCGCTATGCTCTGCACACTGGCGGTGACTGCTATGAGATTATTCAAGAAGCATAGGACGGTGAACGGCAATGCGTGAAATGAAAAAAACAGGTATATCTTGGTTTCCTTTGATTCCTGTTGATTGGCAAACCGGAAGAATTAAAGATATTCTATCGGTATTAACAGATTACACTGCAAATGGCTCTTTTGGAGATTTAGCAAAAAATGTAACTTATCTTGATTATGAAGATTATGCACGTTTAGTACGCTTGACTGATTTAAGAGAAAGCTTGAAGAATATGGGAGTTTATGTTGATGAGGATGGGTATAATTATCTTTCCAAATCGTCATTGTTTGGTGGTGAAATACTTGTCGCAAATGTAGGCGCATATGCAGGACTGTTTTGTGAGATGCCAACGGTAGATTATCCAGCAACTTTAGCTCCCAATATGTTTTTATTGCGAACAAACGACGTAATGCTTCAACACTATCTTTTATATGTAGGACTATCCTCGTTTGTTTGGGAACAGTTGTGTCAAAAAGCAATTTCTTCTGCACAACCTAAACTGAATAAAACCGATGTAAAAACAACATTTATACCTATTCCACCTATTTCAGAGCAAAAACTAATAGCTGATTATCTCGACAGCAAATGCGCTGAATTTAATTCAACTCTCTCCGACATTCAATCCCAAATCGAAGCCCTTGAAGAATACAAGCGCTCCGTCATTACCGAAGTGGTCACAAAGGGGCTTGATCCTGATGTTGAGATGAGGGATAGCGGAATTGCGTGGGTTGGCGATATTCCGGCACATTGGATAACACACCCTCTGTACTTCTATTTTGGCGAACGCAAAAACAAGAACGCTTTGGGACTGGAAACAAATCTGCTCTCGCTGAGTTACGGTAAGATCATCAGAAAAGACATAAACTCTAACGGCGGACTGCTCCCTGAGAGCTTCAACACCTATAATATCATCGAAAAAGACGATATTATTATCCGTCCTACTGATTTGCAGAATGATAAGCGAAGCCTGAGAACAGGTATCGCAAGAGAACATGGTATCATCACTTCTGCTTACATCGCTATGAAAGCGATCAAGACTGTAAACCCTGAATATTTCCACTATCTGCTTCATGCCTATGATGTGATGAAAGTGTTTTACAATATGGGTAACGGCGTTCGTCAAGGATTGAACTTTTCAGAGTTTTCAAGACTTATGGTATTTGAACCTGCTATCGAGGAGCAGAATGCTATTGTGTCATATCTCAAAGAAAAATGTGATGAGATAGACTTGGCAATTGCCGAAAAGAAACAGCAGATCGAAACAATAGAGGAATACAAGAAGTCGCTGATATTTGAGTATGTGACGGGGAAGAAGGAGGTGCAGGCTTGATTATGATCTCAAAAGAAGCTGAAAACCTCCTGTTTGAGATTATCGAACATGAGTCTGACGGAAACCATTGGGCAGAACGATTTGAAGCAGCCGACCATCGAGAGGATATTATACTTCGTGGCTGTTTCAAGGAGCTGAAAGATAATAACTTGGTTCACACTACTTGGGCTGACAATATCCCCGTTATCATTCAGGTGCTAAAAGATGGCTACCTTTATCAGCAGCATAAAGAAGAACGAGAAAAAGCTGAACGTGAACTGACTATGGGAGCGTTTGAAAGAGAACTTACTGATTTACTTGAACGAGCCCAAAACATCAGACCACCCACACAAGTTTCCTATGACGGTGAAAGTATTGCAGAGCATAATATGCCTGCCAATGTGTGGATGGACGATGTGAGGATCTTCCGCGCCAAATATTTAAGTGAACACCCTTTGTATTCGTCAATGGAGTCGCTTTTATTCCATAGGAGCTTTAGCCGTTTGGTTGCTTCATTGACAAGTATAAGCAAAGATAGAGATTTTATTGATAAGATGAATGGAGTGGAAAAGGTGGAAGTTCCAAAGTATCAGGCAAAAACTTTGCCTGAATATGATGTGTTTATCTCCCACGCAAACCAGGATAAAGAGGAGCTGATAGAGGAACTTTACCAGTCACTTCAAAAGTTAGGGATAAGCATCTTCTATGACAAAGAATCACTTGAATGGGGCGACAACTGGAAAGAGCGGATTTTGAATGGTACAAAGAAGGCTGAGTTTGCTATTATTGTTATTTCCGAGAATTTCTTTGACCGTGAATGGACAGAGCGTGAGCTTTCTGAGTTCCTGAACCGCCAGAACCGTAATGGACAAAAGCTGATTCTCCCCATAGTACACAATATTACTATGCAGCAGCTTCAGGCGAAGTATCCAAATGTAGCTGATATTCAGGCAATCGATTCAAGCAAATATAATTGCGATCAAATCGCTCTGCTGTTTGCAAAACAACTAATCAAACGACTGAAAGCCAATTAAATGGAGGTGTGTGGTATGGCTAAATTGCTGAAAAAAGTCTCAAATGCCTATTGGGTTTATTATGTGAACGAAGCAGAAGCCAAGAAGTTTTATGACAGCAAGGTCGGAAAATGGATGTATTTTTTCAAAGATAATGACTTTGCGGCTAAAATATGCGAGAAAGCGGTTGCCGATGGCGTTGTGGCAGAAGCAAAGCATAGCAACGCTCCTGACGGTGTGTGCTGTTTCTATCTTCATTTCGATGATAAAAAAGCTCATAAACGCTGTATCACATATTTCCTTGAAAACGGTCTTATCCGAAAAACTAAGCTTGGAAAGCTATACAATATCTCGTTTAAGCTTGATGATCAGACACGAAACGGCGAATATGGCGACGGTTTTGTATCTGAGATCAAACTCGCTAATTTTGTAAATCTTGAAACTGGAGAATGGATTGGAGGATAACAGCATGAATGACATACTAACAGAAAAACAATATCAAGCTGAACTGCTCGGTATACTTCGTGACCAAAACGGCTACACGATAAGAAAAGCAACAGACTTCGACCGCCGTTTTGCCCTTGACCGTGAAATGCTGTTCGGCTTTCTGAACGATACCCAGCCTGAGACAATGGAGAAGCTCCGCAAGATACATAAGGACAGGCTCGAAGATACCATTGTTTCGTTCATCAATGCGGAGTGTACGAAGAAAAGGGGCAGCCTGCTTGAAGTCCTCCGACACGGTGTTGAGCTGTCGGGGCATAAGCTGGAGCTGATGTTCACAAAGCCTGCAACCACTTTCAATAAAGATCTGATGCGGAAATACGAAATGAACCGCTTTACCGTCATGGAAGAAGTGTGGGCGAATGACAAAGAGCGAATTGATGTCGTTATCTTCCTCAACGGCTTTGCAATTATCTCGATGGAGCTGAAATGCAACTATGCAGGACAGTCCACGGACGATGCGATATATCAGTACCGTATGGAGCGTGATCCGAAGTCCAGACTGTTCTTATTCAAGGCAGGCACACTTGTCAATTTCGCTATGGACTTGCACGAAGTCTATATGACAACGAAGCTCGACGGTGAAAAGACCTTCTTCCTGCCGTTCAATCAGGGCAACGGCGAGGGTGTCAATGCAGGTGCAGGAAATGCACCCTGTGAGGACGATTATCCCGTTCATTATATGTGGGACGATATTCTCACCAAAGACACCATTCTCGACCTGATATCCAAATTCATTTTCATTCAGACCTCTGAGAAAGAGAATGAAAAGACAGGAAAGGTAGAAGTCAAGGAAAGTATTATTTTTCCCCGTTATCATCAGCTCGATGCTGTCCGCAAGCTCCTTGCCGATGTAGAGGAAAACCGCACCTCGCTCAACTATCTGATCCAGCACAGTGCAGGCTCCGGCAAGACCAATACTATTGCTTGGCTTGCATACCGCCTTGCGACACTTCATGATGCTGACAACAAGATCATTTTCGATAATGTTATCATCATGACCGACAGAGTGGTTGTTGACCGACAGCTTCAGAAAGCGATCATGGGTATGGAGCATAAGTCGGGGCTTATCCGTGTGATGGACGAAAAGTGCAATTCTGCCGACCTCGCTATCGCCCTCAACGGCAATACGAAGATCATTGCAACAACGATCCAGAAGTTCCCGTATATTGTGGACAGTGTTCAGGGCTTGAAGAATAAACACTTTGCGGTTATTATTGACGAGGCTCATTCATCTACTGCCGGAAAAGATATGGCAGCAGTCACACAGTCCCTCGGTATGGGTGATGAGCTGTATCAGGATATGGAGGACGAGATTGCCGCAGAGCTTGCAAGAAACGGCAAACAGCAGAATGTTTCGATGTTTGCTTTCACGGCTACTCCGAAACCGACTACCTTACAGCTTTTCGGCACGATCAATCCCAACGGACAGCGTGAAGCGTTCCATGTGTATTCGATGAAGCAGGCTATTGAGGAGGGCTTTATCCTCGATGTATTGCAGAATTACACCACCTACAAGACCTTCTATCAGATAAACAAGGAAATTGAAGAAGATCCAAAAATGCAGACTGCAAGTGCGAAACGGCAGATCGCTCGGTTTGTTGAGCTGCACGAAACGAATATTGCCCAGCGTATAGAGGTCATCGTAGAGCATTTCCGCACAACTGTTATGCAGGAACTTGGCGGACAGGCAAAGGCAATGGTCATCACCGCATCAAGACAGGCCGCCGTCAAGTATTGTCAAGCATTTGAGGACTATTGCTCTAAAAAGGGATACAAGGGCATTCGTGCGCTTGTTGCGTTTTCTGGCAAGGTGAAGCTCCCTGATGATGATACAGAATACACAGAGCCGGGTATCAACGGTATTCCTGAAGATAGGCTCACAAAAGAGTTCGATAAAGACGATTATCAAGTGCTTCTTGTGGCGAATAAGTATCAGACAGGATTCGATCAGCCGAAACTCTGTGCAATGTATGTAATGAAGAAGCTCAAGGGCGTAAACGCTGTGCAGACACTTTCACGCCTGAACAGAATCTGCCCTCCGTTTGAGAAAAAGACATTTATTCTTGACTTTGTGAACACCTATGAGGATATAATCGGTGCATTTGCTCCATATTATACAACGACGCTTCTTTCCAACTCGGTAACGCCTACAGCTATCTATGATCTTGAAGCTCAGATTGATGCTTATGCAATCATTGATCCCGAAGATGTGGATAAGGTAAATGAGATACTATACAAAGAAAAAGTACTTGCTCCAGATAAGAAGAAAGTCAACTTCTGCCTTGACAAGTCTCAGAAGTTAATCGAGCATTACAGCATAGAACGCCAGAAAGAGATCGTTGTTGATCTCCGACACTTCGTCCGTTTCTATGAGTTCATGATTCAGGTATCGAGCTTCGAGGATATAGAGCTTCACAAGAAGTATAACTATATTATTCTCCTGCTTTCTCATATCAATATCAAGCATTCAGGACCAGGCTTCAATCTTGACGGCAAGATCAGAGCTACGCAGTTTGTTCAAAAGAAGCAGGACGAACATACAAAATCCGATATTGTCGCAAAGCCTGTTGTCAAGCTGCCGTCCGCCGAAAACTTCGGATTAACGCCTGCAAAGGAAGAAAGACTCTCAGAAATCATTGCAGCGATAAATGCTCGGACTGGAAAAGCCTATGACAGCGATGTTGCTGTAAAAGCTATGCTCCAGATCAGAGACATTCTCATGAAGTCGGATAAGCTGAAAGCAAGTGCAAAGAACAATACTGTAAAGGACTTTGAGTTCTCTTACTTCGATGATATTGACGATGCCTTGATCGAGGGCTTAGAGCAAAATCAGGATTTCTTCTCCCTGCTGTTGAACGATGAGGAAATCAAGCGTGAAGTTCTTGGAATTTTCACAGAAGAAATCTATAATTCCTTAAAGAAGGCAGCAGAAGAATAATAGGAGGTGTAACGATGGACAATGGAAAATTAAGAATAGATAATATCTTCAACGGCAAAACTTTCTTTTCTATTCCTGATTATCAGCGCAGCTATGCTTGGGAAGAAAAGCAGTTGAGGGATTTCTTCGAGGACTATATGAATAACTATAATTCTCAGGAATACTATTATGGCACAATTCTTCTTCAAATGACGAAAAAAGATAAAAAAGAGTTTTGTGACATTGTTGATGGTCAACAGCGTTTTACAACTTTGATTATCTTTATGAAATGCTTGATTTCAAGGTTATCGTCGATAGAATATGACGAAACCGCTATGCTGTACAAGCATTTCATAAAGAACGGGGATCTCTGCATATTAAAACTGCAAGCAGATGATAACGACTTCTTTTCGACTGTGATCCTTGATGATAAAAAGGCAAGTGAAACCAAAACCCCTGCGCAAAAACGACTTTTGTATGCTAAGGCTTTTTTTGAAGATAAGATCAAGTGTTGTTCAGACGAACAGATTGAGGAACTGCTTGATAGAGTATGCTCAACTAACGTTTTGATTTATCTGATTCAGGATAGTATCGAAGCTGCTATGATTTTTGAAACAACAAATGATCGTGGCAAGAGCCTCACTAACCTGGAAAAAACAAAGAGCTTTCTTATGTATAAGGCTTCGTTATGCCTTGATGAACCGGAGCAAATACTCGGTAAAATACAGTCAAGGTTTAGTGAAGTTTATCGTGACTTCGAGAGCATGATTTCTCTTAATATAGGAGTTGATGAAAACTCCGTCTTGCAGTACAACTATATCGCTTATGAAAAATGGAAAACTGACAGTAGTATCAAAGAATATACAAGATATATGGAGTATTTCAAGAACACTGTCGAAGAATTGGCTCGAAACAGCAATGGCGCTAAAGAAGATAAACCGTTATTATCTGACTACATAGAAAACTATACTTACAATGTACAGCAGAGCTTCTCAGCTTACAAATCAATGTATGAAGGTCGTTACCTTGAATTCATGGATATAATAGCTCTTGACAGAACTGCTTCGTTCATGCCGCTTTTGATTAAGTGTTACAGATACGATGAAACTAATGATAAATCCAAATTTAGGATTATATGCAGACTGTGTGAAATTTTCAGTTTCAGAGTATATGTTATCTTTGATAAGATGGCAAACAAATTGCAAAGTAAGTGGTACAGCCTTGCCAGAGACTTTGATGGCAACTTCAAAAATGCTTCTGATGAAATAATAGCCATGATCAAGGACGTTGAGAGTGATGATGCTTTTATTCAGGCACTTACTGCTCCCGATTTTTGCACCAAGTACAGCAGCCCCGAAAAAAACTACTTCTACTGGAAATATGAAAACTATCTTAGACGTACTGAGCAGCCAGTTGCTACCCCAATGACACACGAGGATTTACGTCAGAAAGAAAACAAGAAGCTCGTCATGACAATCGAACATATTGTTGCGCAAAGCAATTCAGGCGAAAAATCTAAGGTTATTACTGATGCGCTTAAAATAGATGTTGGTTCTGTTGAAGTGTTTGATGAAAAGTACCTCAATAGCATTGGAAATCTAACACTTGATCCTCAGTCGGCTAACTCAAGTAAAGGTAAAAAAGATGTTGATGAAAAGAACTCAAAATACTTTGCGAAAGCACCATATAAGTGCCAGAATGAGCTTGAAGAATTCATGATTGATGATGTGTGGACGTTGGAATCCATAAAAAAGCGTAAGGCTAAGTTATTGACATTTGCAAAAGAACTTTGGTGTAATTTTGATTTTGTAAAGGTATTACGGGTATGAAAAAATAACCGTATAAACGCAATAATCGCCAAAATTCTGACCATAGTAAAGATGCAGTCCAAACAGGGCAACGCTGAGGAGTGCCCCGACGCAGGCTGCGGAATAAAACGGTGAAGAGCAATGACAGAAATGTTGCTGCTTTTCTTCATCTTCACTGGATATTCCCAAAGCGAATAAACCTCGGGAGTTTGAGGGTGGAACCCTCATCAGCCGTCAGGCTGCAAATCTGTCATACAGAGCTGATTTTTTGCCCTTGGAAATATTGCATTTATTGCATCACAAAGTCCAGTCGGATTATCGTGACAAGCTATGAAAATGTCCGTAACACCGCGGTTTTTCAGGTCTGAGCATATACTTGCGTAGAAACTTGCGGATTCATTTTCGAATATCCATGTCCCTCCATGTTTATGCCAAGCACGGAGTACACGCATTTGCTGATGATCTTGTTGTCTTTTCTTGAATTGAAAACAATTCCCTCAAAGAAAACTACGGGGTATATTTTGTCAAGAGGACGGTTCTGCCAGTCATTTACCTCAGGAAGAATTATGTCGGTTATGCGTGAAACAAGTCCCTGAGAAATTTCTGCACCATAGATTTCTCTTAGGGTATCTTCAATGTCACGCTGGGACATTTCCTTTGCGTACATTGCCATGATTTTCTGTTCAATTTCATCTGTGTGAGTCTGTCTTTTTTCGATGACTTTAGGCTCAAATTTACCATTGCGGTCACGGGGTACGGATATTTCGCATTCGCCGTAATTGCTGGTGATAGTTTTCTTGCCATAACCGTTTCTGCTCCACATACATAAAAACATAATCAACCACTTAGAGCTATAAGCTCGTACATATCATCAGCCACTATTCAGCACCATATCCTGTTGCCGAATCGTGAATCTGAAATATGTGCGAGCTTTTTTACATAACCCCTTATTTCAAAATCTCCCGACTTTTTGAAATAACACCCCTCGCTCCCCACTCCTTATTTCAAAAGCACCCCCTATCAACGTTTACATCTGCAAAATTTACACTTTGTTTACAAAATGTAATCGTTATCCTAAGCAGCCAGCTTAACAAATCGTGGAAATAATGTGGTATAATGACAGTACAAAATAAATAGTGTCAAAAAAAGCACTATAGAAGAATATGGAGGAATTTCTTATGAAGAATGGTTATTTAGTATTATCACTTGTTATTTCAACATTGATTTTAAGTTCTTGTGGAAACAATACTAAAAGCAGCAATAAATCAATCAATAATTCACAGCAAACCGATTTCACAACAACAACGATCTCAACAACAACGTCAGATGAGGTTGCGACCACCACGCTAACCACAAGCGAGGTTACGCAAGATGTCCATGAAGATACATTTATAACAAATGTAAAAAAGAAATTAGATTATGCAAAAGAAAATATGTCTGTTTTTGATTATGACGAAAACAGCATTAATGAAACTGAAACCAGAAACATTGAGGTTATCTGCACTATAACTGTTAACAACACACCAACAAAACTTAAATGCACTATTACCGGCTCAGATGATAACAGCATTGAAAGTATGTCTATCATATATGATGATCTAGGAGAATGGATAAGGGAATATTACGAAGACGCAGACTGTACTATTGAAAAAACGAGCGATGAAATTTCGGAAGTTGACGCTTTAAATATACTCAGAATGTTTTATGCCAGTGCAATTTTATACACTGATGTTGGTCTTTCTTCTGAAGATATTAGCGATTCGTGTGATATTCTTGACACTTCTTTAGAAAGATATAGGTACACCGGAGATTACTTAACTGACGAGTCTGATTCGGTTTCGGTAAAATGCGGAAACTATGTCTACCTGTTATCCATAACACCAAATGGAAGTAATGCACTCGCATTGTCAGTATATAGTATTGATTATTATAACGAAAACATGGATTTAGCTGGTTTACCACATTATAGCGGACCAGAAATATAATAATTTTTTTAATCACGAAAATACAAATCACAGAAAGAAGATGTTAAAGCATGAAACAAATCGTATGCGAAGTTTGCGGTAGCAATGATTTAGTCAAAGAGGACGGCTGCTTTATCTGTCAGTATTGCGGTGCTAAATATTCACCTGAAGAAGCTAAACGTCTTATTGTCGAAGTTAATGGCAAGGTCGATGTGTCAGGAAGTAAAGTCACAGTCGATAACACCTCTTTTGTAGAGCGTTCCCTCGAAAACGCACGCCGTGCAAAAGCTAAAGAAGATTGGGAAGAATGTGAAAAATACTATAACATGGTAGAGCAGTATGAGCCAACAAATATTGAGGCTATTTTTTACTCCAGCTATGGAAAAGCAAGAATGGCACTTGTAGATTCTGACCGCTTTAAAAGAGAACAGAAAATTAAAGTGTTAAAAAATTCGATATCTGTAATTGATGACAATTATGACAACTCACCTGATAAATATGAAGAAAACAAAGTCTTGATTCAAAATATTAATGCTGATCTGCTTAGTATGATGAATAGTTCTTTTGTAATGAACACCGTAAACAACGGCAATTATACATCAAATGACAGTAGCTATACATTTGATATGTTTATCGAACTATCGTTAGGAATGATCGAATCTATTGAACATATAATAGGAGTTATAACTGATAAAAAGAAAACAATATATCTCTGGCAAATATTAAGGCAACAATATAGTTATATCTATTCAATTTACCGCAGAGCATCGTATAAGTATAGACAAAGGTCACGGTGGTTAGATGCTATTGCAAATATAGATAATCAACTGTATAGACTTGACCCATATTATCACGCCCCTTCACTTAAATCAAATAATAATTCAGCAAAAACTACAATACTTTCTATTGCTTTTATCATTGTATTCACAATCGTGATTGTTTTGTACTTCTATTTAACTAACCTATAACTCAGTTGACAACTATGCTCTCCATTTTCCTGCATAAATCCCACCGACCTGCAAATAATATTACTGCAATTTTGAAAAAACAACGGAGGTCATAAATATGAAAGCAACAGGAATTGTCCGCAGGATCGACGATCTCGGCAGAGTTGTCATACCTAAAGAAATAAGGCGCACCATGCGTATCCGTGAGGGCGACCCGTTGCAGACAACGTTGAACTACGAACTGGAATGCTGTATGTGTCTGCTGAGAATTGCGGACAGGCTGTACATAAAATAAATTAAAAGCAAAAACTATAAACAGCTTGACATTTTGATAAGAATGTGTTATTTTAAATCTGTAACTTAAATTACGTTATAGATTTAAAAGGTGAGCATATGAGAGAATACCTAAAAAAAACGTTAAGACAAAACGTTAAAATAAAAGAGAATAATGACCTATACGACCGATTGCCGCTTGCTTTCAAAGGGAGATACGATCTATTTGATGTTGAAATCAACGGAATAGACTGGCTTGCAATTCAACCAAAAGGCGATGTTGGTCTTATTGCGCTCCGAAAGGACAGAGCTAAAGTTCAGAATATTTCAGGACTTAACTGTGCAATATTTCTTAAATCGACCACCCCTTATATCAAGGAAAAACTTGTCGAGGACGGCATCCCATTTGTACTGAAAGGCAAGCAGGTTTATTTGCCGTTTATAGGCTGCCTGCTGTCTAATTCAGGTGAACGTGATATTGCACCTGTTGATATTATTTCGTACTTGACGCAAAAGCTAATACTTATGGCAATCTATGAAAGGTGGAACAAGGTAACAGTATCAGAAGCTGCCACAAAGCTGGGCGTATCCAAAACGTCTGCGAGCAGGTGCTTTGATGAAATAGAATATCTGAATGTCAATATCCTTGATACAAAGGGCAAAGCAAGAGCTGTTACCGTTCCGTCTGATATAAAGCAGCTGTGGGAACAGCTTCAGCACATTCTTAGAAGCCCTGTTATTAGAAGATACGAGTTTCCGAATGATATATATTTAGACAAAAAGGCAGGAATCACTGCTCTGTGCGAGTATTCATTGCTCTCTGATAATGCTTACACTACCTATGCGGTGACAAAAAAAGAGTTATCTGACACAGGGGTAAAAAAGCTGAAGCAAGTTCGAAAAGGAGAAGCTATTGGCTGTGCAGTTCTTGAAGTGGGCTATTTCATTGACTATAACCATAAGCCGATACAAGACCCACTAAGCGCATCCCTGTCATTGACCGATGAAGAATTGCAGGACGAAAGAGTAATGAAATCTATAAACGAGATGTTGGAGGAATATGTGTGGTAAAAGGATTAGATACTTTCAGAAACTATTTTGCCGACTACGAAGAACAATATGTGCTTATAGGCGGTGCAGCCTGTGATATTATATTTGAAAGCAATGACGCAACTTTCAGAGCAACAAGGGATCTGGATATGGTTTTGATAGTCGAGGCTCTTACGCCTGAGTTTGGAGAAAGATTCTGGAAATTTATTCAGAACGGGAGATACCGAAATAAGACAACAAGTGTACAAAAGCCGCAGTTTTACAGATTTGATAAACCTGAAGATGATACCTATCCTAAAATGATAGAACTGTTTTGTAGGAATAATTTTGAACTTCGTAAAATGACAGGGATCACACCAATACACATAGATGATTCTGTTTCAAGTCTGTCAGCAATTCTGCTTGATGATGAGTATTATAAAGCTTTGCTGGAAGGAAAAGTTGTAAGAAACGGCCTGTCTGTTCTTCGCCCTGAATATCTTATTCTGTTCAAGGCAAAGGCATATCTTGACTTGAAACAAATGAAAGAGAAAGGCGAAGCTGTTGATTCGAGCGATATAAAGAAGCACAAAAAGGACATTTTACGAATAACAGCTGAGCTAATGCTTGAAAGCGTATCTGAATTACCCGCAAAAGTTAAATTAGATATTGATACTTTTATTGACTTGTTGGGGCAAGACCCATTTGACAGCAATTCCTTGAAAAGCTATGGACTTAAAAATGATGATGTAGTAGAGGTATTACATAGGATCTTTGGATGATAAGCAGTGTTCTTAATTATTATGAAGTACAGCGGTTGTGTTTTTATGCTACAGCAAAAAAATTCAACTCCGTTTTGAAATTGGTGCGTTTTTATTATATTTTCTGCTTGCGTTTTTGAGATTGACGGATAGGTTGTGCATAAAGTAAAACGGAAACCGGACGGATAGTGCAGACACGCATTTTTTACCGTTTGTGAGCGAAGCTGGCTCTGCGAAAAAATCTCTGTAAATTAATCAACTGTGATAAAAACATTAGTTGGGAGTGGCATAAAATTTGCCACTCTAATTTTTTACAGTATACAATGGGTACTGTAATTTGTCAAGGTTCTTTTTGAAAATCAGCCTGATGGAGTGGAGCACAGCGCAATGGAATCAGGCTGATTTTCAGCGGCTCGCTCAGCCAAGCCTGTCGGGATACATGATTTCAAGCTCACCAAGAACTCTGCACCAGTTTCTCAGTGGCATAGTCCATTTTTTCGCTATTTTATGAGTTGCAAGATACAGAGCCTTCAACAGCGCCGTATCGCTCGGAAATACGCTTCTCTGTTTGTTCAGACGGCGGTATCCGCTGTTACGGCTCCTTTCATACCCGAAAGACCATCGGCACATATCACGAGGACGTCCTTTACGCCACGATTTTTTAGCTCGTTCAGAACGCCAAGCCAGTACTTTGCACTCTCGTTTTCACCGATATGTATGGACAATACCTGCTTATGTCCTGTAAGACTGACAGCAAGAACAACATACGCTGCAAGCTTTTTATCTGTCCGTTTTCTCGTACAGAAAGATGTACAGCATCAATAAATACAATGGGATAAACCTCATCAAGCGGACGTTTCTGCCAGTCCTCTATCTGCGGAAGGAGACGGTCTGTGATATCGGATACCATACCATCGCTGACCTCAAATCCGTAAATATCTTCGATGGTATCGCTTATCTGGCGTGTTGTCATGCCCTTTGCGTACAGCGATATTATCTTCTGTTCGATACCTGAAATATCCTTTTGACGCTTTTTTACGACCTTAGGCTCGAATGTTCCGTCTCGATCCTGTGGTACTTCGATCTCGGTTTCGCCTAAATTTCCACGTATCTTCTTTGTTTTCTTTCCATTACGGTAATTGGAGTTGTCCGAGCGTTCATATGAACTGTACCCTAAGTGTTCATCCAGCTCTGCCTCAAGCATTTCCTGTATAGTGCCGCCAAGAAGATCCTTCAGAGCATCTTCTATATCCCTTGCTGACCGGATATCATACTCCTTGAGCAGCATTCCGATGATGTTCTTTTTTCCTTCACTCATTGGTTCTCTTTTTCTTCTTCCCATAAAAAATCAGCCTCCTGTGTTATTTCTATTTTACCACAGTTGACTGACTTTTTACAGACTTTTTTTCAGAGGGTCGAAAAGCAGCGACATTGCTGCCGCTGCTTTCCACCGTTTTATCTCGCAGCTTGCATAGGGTCGCTCCTCAGCGTTGCCCTATTTGGCTGCAAATATAGTATTGATTTTATTTTGGGTGTTATACGCATTTACACAGTTGTTTTTTCAGAACCGAAATAGGACCTAATGGATACGTCACTATATTGAAAATGTCTTTTAGTATACTATTTATTAATTTTACGAGTCATAATTTTTCTGCCCAAAACATCATACGTACATACTCACATACAGCATCGTCGTATTTTTTAGTTTCAATAAGATCTACGATATAAACGATTTTACTATAGATTTCATTGTAAATCTCATCTTTTCTATCTAATTTGTTGATCTTTTCTATAATTGCAGGTGCTGTTTCATAGTAAATTTTTATTAACCCATTTCCGAAAACAGACTGTTTCATATAATGATCTCTTAAAGATCTTAATGTTGTTAGCTCGTAGCAATCATCAGGTAAGCCTTTATGTTCGCAGCAAGCTGTTGTTAAAAAACATCCTCCGGTGCTTGATATGTTTCCCTCTTCCCAATGGCTACACGAGTCATCTGCATAGTAATAAGATTTATACCAACTGCAATAGCCTTTCTTATATTCCCCCTCATAAGTATAATACTTACAGGAACCGCATTTATTCATTTCTACATAATCCATAATTATCATTTCCCTATCTGAATTTTAATTTTCCGAAAATATCCCTTTTGAATCTGATCAAAAATTTTTTTGCATCTTCAAACCCAAGTTTATATGCTGAATCAAAAGAATCATAAGCCATTGAAATCTCATTTATATTTAAACAAAAGATACCGTGTTTATAACATAATAAGCCTTCTAAATAAAATGTGATTTCAGCAATCTGAGGATAAGCGTCAGTCATTTTAGAAAGCTTTGATAAAAGACCATCTAATTTATCCGTATGGTTTTCATTTATATATAGATCACTTAATGAATCAATAATTGAATAATATAATTGATTTTTATCTTCAGAATCACTATTACATTCACCAATAATATATAAATAATCAGTACACAATTCAAGACCTTCAATATTTTTCGCTTTATCAAAAAAAAGAAACATTGCTTTTAAAATAAAAAATGAACTTTCATAATTATTATTGGTTTTTAAATATTTTTTTGCTACTGATATACCTTTTGGGACATTTGTCCACGATTCATTTATAGAACCATAATATAAATTTAAAAATGCATATTTTGCACAACAATCCATATTATCCGACATTCCGAGCTCATAATAATAGCTTGCTAATTTATAATTTGGCTCAATATTTTTTTCATCTGAAAATAAATCACCAAGTATTTTATAATTTTTTGAACGTTCAAGATAAAATACAGCTTTATTAATATCCTTCGGAAAGTCTGGTGTACCTGCAATATATAACTGACCAATAAGCGTATCTGATAATGGACATCCGCCTAATGCCTCACTTTTCTTTAGATACTCCGGAATTTTTTCATCTCTATTCGGCAAGTTTTCATTTTTCAGATATAAAAAAGCTGCGGCTGAGTATCCGGTTGGATCATGCGTTTCTTCAGAAAATGCACAATAATAATCTTCTGCTTTTTTTAGATCAACAGTTGTTCCAAGTCCTTCTTCATATATATTCCCCAAAATAAATCCCGATCCTGCACCTTCATATTCGTAAGCTATTTCAAGGAGCTGTCTTGCTTTCTCATAGTTTTGAGGTGCACCATTTTTTCCGTGACGAAAAAATACTCCTAATATCCATACAGCGTTCGGGTTGTGCTGATAATATGCTTCACAAACATATTCATAAGGCATTTGAGACAATTCTTGTTTTGTGCAATTCCTTAAGTCCATATATTACCGACCTCCTTTATATTTTTCAACCCGTATCAATCAAAATTTATTTCTTTCGGCATTTGATTTTAAATCATCAATAGTACAGCCATTACATTGCTCAATAGTTATTTCGTAAAAATTGTAATATGAATATTCATTCTCAGAAAATTCAAGTGCATCTCCTTTATAAATTTCCTCTGACGTTAATTTACCATTAGACAAGGAATACTTTGTAAGAAAGGTTATTATTCCACTGGGTGTATTTGCATTAACATCACAACCATGAGAATAATAATTTACAAGGCAATTGAGCGTTTTTGAATAATACAGATCATCCCAGCCAGTATCACTATCACCTGTAGATACTACCGATCCATCATCAGGGTCATATTCATATACATGAAACCTTGAGGCTGCTGCTGCTATATCATATATGTAAATCAATTCATCTGTACCATCTCTATTTATGTCAAATAAAGCGTAAGCGGGTTCTACGGAAGATTGTTGATTTAATTCCGATAATTTGTCAAGATATGCACTGTATATATCTTTAACATCAGTGTTCTTACCATCGTCGGGATTTTTATTTTTTTCTATGTTATCGGTGTCCTTTTTATCAGAACTGTCTTTAGGAATACTATCGATCATATCTTTAAGCGGAGGCCTAATGCTTTTATCTTCGGTATATTTAAAAGCATAATAAGATTCAGTCAATGCCTTTTTACGTTCTTCCTGAGTCATTTTTAGATAATCCAGCTTTTTTATAGTTTTAACTGACGCTTTTAAAGGAGTTTTATCTGCAAAATAATTGTTATATGCATTAATGACTTCACTTGATGTAGTTTCATCATTTCCTACTTTAAATGAAGAATACTTTTTATTTTCACCGTCATAATTAAAGTATATCTTCTCGGTACACCTTACTTTTTTATCGTTCTCTCCTAAAACAACTTCATTTAAGGTATATGCGCCTGCATCTTCAGGAAGATCTGTACCTGTGTATGCATAAAATTGTCCGTCTGCCAATATTATTTTTCCGTTTGAATCTTTATATGGAGTAAAGGTAAACGCATCATGTCCATAATCACTTCTGTTACTACTCCATACGGTATAGAGATCTTCTCCCGTTGCAATAATTCCATTATCTTTTTCATAAACAGTGAAGCATTTTTGCTCCTCCTGTCCGATCATAAGTCCATATCCGCCAATAATAAGTTCAGGTTCCCCATCTCCAGTTAGATCCTGGAACCACATTTCATCCTTTTCAGCATAATTATGACCAATATAACCTTTATACATTTCATATGAATCAAGCCAACCGGTACCGCTGTCCATAGGTTCATGTTCTTCCGACCAGCTTAATATTTCTTCAACGAATTCCGGCGTTTGTTGAGATGTGTTTTCATTTACTTCAACAAGCTTATTTTGACCTCCTATTGCAATTTTGGGAGTAGCAACTTCTGGCTTGATCTCATTATCGGTTAGATACATATCAGCCCATTCTATATCACTTTCACCCCAGATATCTGTTGCAAAATCAAGGGCTTCGTCTATGCTGTCTCCGCACATTAAGCTATAAACAAATGCGTCCTGAATATAGTAATTGTAATATGTATATACTGTTTCTGTATTTGCAATTACACTTAATGCTCCTGCGTCTTTGAATGCATTCACAAGCTTATCGTTTATGTATGCTTTACAGGAACCTAAAAATACTATTGATCCTTCAAGCTCGTTATTTTTATAGTGAGATGTAAAATAGGACGGCATAATACAGTAATAAGTATTTCCGGAGCTATCGTCATCATATGTCACTTGAATAATATTACCGTTAATTATATCATCAAAATATTCTCCGATATTTTGTTCAGTCACAACTTCCTTTGTACATATAATAGGAGTATCATTATAAAGTGTACCATGCTCTTCAATATCAATAAAATCATATCCAGCCAATTCCTCTGCAAAATCTGCAACAGTACAATCTGTGTCGATATCTGTTAAAAGCTTTTCGCTTGTCCACACATCTGAACGCTGATTTAACAATTCAAGCATATCATCGTATCCAAGACCATACATTACTTTTGCTTTCATATCAGTTTTGCTGTATGAATATTTTTCCGAATCAAAGGCTACTTTATTATCGATTGCTTTGATTTGACCGTTTTGATCTATATCGGCATAGTTTTTTGCTATTCCATTAACACTCTCGTCAAAAGGTTCCAGCATTACTCCGCCCAAAGAGCCATCGTTATAGACATATTCATAAATCATAGTATCTTCACTGTAGTCAATGTCGCTGATCATTGATTCCTCGACCATACAGTTTAATGCATTTTCGATTTTTTCTTTTTTGTCGTTCTCTGATCCATTCTTATAATCAGGATCGGATATTATATCTCTCAAAGTAGAGTTTACCTTTTCATAGCTTTCATAAGCGGTTTGGACTTGTTGAACAGTAGGTTTATTTGAGGATAGATATTTATATGCAAAAAAAGCTCCTATTCCCAGAACTGCAACAGAAAAAACACAAGCAGCTATTTTCCCAACACGATTTTTCTTCCGGGAAGAATTTATTTTAGACCTATTTTCCATGCAATTGGGGCATAATTTTCCTGGGTTAGAGCTGTGAATGGTAAATCCGGTGCCGCATTTGCTGCATTTCCTCATAACAATGGGATCGTAGTTGGGATCGTAGGGTATATTAATTTTAAATTTATATCCGCATATATTACAGCTTCTCGCATCTTCATTTAGCAGCTTCCCACATTTAGGGCATCTTTTGTTCATTGTATGTCACTTCCTATGAATTACTTTGAAATTGTGGCTTTGTTGAGTATTTTTCCTTTTTTCCGTATATACTTCTATCGTTTTTGTCTTATAATCAATTTTTATAATATATTGCTCATCATTTTTTAATGTCAGAAGCGATCTCGTTCCGTCTTCGGGTTTGTCAAATGCCGTATAAACGAATTTTGCGCTTCCTTTCGGAATTTGACATGATAAAAAGGAATCTTCCGGCGGATAACAGTATGCTATAAAGGTACCATTTTTATTAAAAAAATAACCATTCATAATACATAAACTATCTCACTCCTGTATTAATCATCTATAATCAACGCCTTAATATGTATTAAATTACTTCAACTTCCTTTTCTGCTACAACATCATCACCATAAATATAAGAAATCGTTAACTTGCCTGTAGACTTTATTTCAAACTGTTCATCACCAAATGTTATAATATCTTCGTTACTTGAAACAAATTCACAGTCTTTCCACGCTATATCTATCGGGATTTTTTTTAAAACTTCACCATTTGATTTTTTTATAAATAGATTTCCTGAACATGGAGCTGCATAGAAAAGGCTTACGGTCGCATGACCGTTTTCTTTATCATAAAAGTCAATACCATTTTTAGAAAATGGATCTACATAAGCTTTATCGCAATCCGTTTCTGCGATAAGGTCATAAACCGTTGCGTCCGAATCAAAAGATATATCGATATCATAAATATTAACACTAAAACTGAGGGTAGGTGCAGGTATTGTAGACGACTCATACGAAGAGATAGTTTCGGGAACATCCCAAATTACCTCCTCGTCAAAGTCTATCTCAGCGTAAGCCGATATTTCATCAACATTAGTTTCTATATTTTCAATTGATATTTCTTGTTTATTTTCTGACAATTCATTTTTATCTATAGTTGACATCGGAGTAAAAATCGAATTTGTTTTATACAAACTGCTGTCGATAGTATCATCGTAATAATTATATGTATCAGTAACATTTTCAGCATAATTTGGGGAGGATTCATCTGAATAAATACCAATCAAAGCAAGTATTAAAAAAAATGATATTATGAGAATCGTAGCTATCAATGCTCTTGTCGCTTTCTTGTCTTCGTTGTGAGTTTTTGTATTTATTTCATCTTTTGATGCTTTTTCTTTATTTTGCTTCCTGCGAAATTCCTCCCATCCGTCGTCAATTTTCAAATCTCCCGGATTTGGCTTTGATTTATTTCTTATTTCCATGTCAAGCTTACACCAAGGACAACTGCTTAGTCCTATAAAGTATTCATGCTTTGGATTGTCGGTACATTTGCACAATCTCTGACTTAAAGAATCAAGTGCGTAAAACCATTCGTCTGCTCTCGGTCTGGCGCTCTTGCTTTGTTGACCTTCAATAAATGCTCTTTCAAATAGCTTTTGAATATCTCTCGGAAGAATACCTATATTAGGTGAATAGCGCGTTTTTGCTATTTTCCCATTAATATTACTTTTTGTAAAATAAGGACAATATCCATTTTGTATGTTCTTTACAGGTTGGAAATTACTCATAGATTCTTTGGTGGTAACAACGCATGAAAAAGGATGAACGCCGTTCATTAAAAGCCTGAAAATAATAACTGCAAGAGCAAAATTGTCTGTGCTTTCGTTAAACATATTCCGTGCATTATTTTCATCAAAAGTTTTACCCTGAAGCTCAGGAGGAATAAACTCCGGAGTAACTACAGTACATGGAAAAATTTCTCCTGATTTACTTTTGATATGATATGAATCCGTATCTACAAGCATAACTCGACCAGTGTTCACATCTAACATGAAATTATTTGGGTTCAGATCTCCGATTATATGTCCGCTGTCGTGAACATTATTCACGGCGGCAGCAATATTTTCTGCCACTTTTACATATTGTGACCACAAATATTTTTTTCTGTTATCATAAACGTAAAAATCTATCAAGCTGCTTAACCCTGACACTTTTTGCATTACATATCCGCAAAAATTGTTATCCTGATACAGAATGGCGTGAGGCCATGCACATTCAGACAAGTCATTTGAATCTGTTTCAAGCATAGCCAGAAGTTTATTTTTCCTGTTTTCGGTACGATTCTTTTCATGATAGATCTTTGCAACCAAATCGGGCATACCTTCTATATTATAAATGCTGCCCTCGCCGCCGGAAGTAATGCTTTCTTCAAATAATACATATTTTTGTCCGCTATTCAAATCGTAATAAATTCTTCTATCATTATTAGAAGCCACTGCTGGAACCCCCCGTTATATTACTATAGTGCTCATCAACAGCTTCTGAATTAATATAAGTAAAATGAGTCGATGTTCCCACCTCTTGGAGAGCTTGTTTCATTCTTGGTAAAGCATCTTTTATAGCTTTATCTTTAGCTTTATCATTTTCAGAATTTGACGCCATACTATCGCTTTGTGTAGAATCATCTGCATGATCAGAAGTATCATCATCCGCAATAGCGCTTCCCTGCGTATGTTTGCCGTTGTAAGCGCTATCCTTACTTATACTGGAAGATTCCATACTCTTTTTCGATGTATCCTGAACGTTACCTTTGTTTAAAAAAACAATACAGATAGAACAAATAATAATAAGCACTAATATCACTATCAGCTGTATCAAAACGATTTTCCTTAGTTGGCGGTTGATTCTATACGAATTTTGTAATCTTTTCTTTAACTTTCTGGATTCATCATTAATTACTATGCTTTCACCAGTAGGAGTTACTTTGATTATATTTGTAGGCTTTTTTATATCAATAGGAGTAGGTCTGCGGCCTTCACGGAGTTTGCGTTTCATGTTTTCGTTTAACTTATCCCAATCAGGTTCCTTGTAATATTCCTCGTCTTTTAAATCTGCTAAAATATCAGTGTTTATCAATCCTACGATAGTTTTATCATCTGTTACATTAGGCAAGCCGTTTCCCGAAACAAATTTAGATATGCTTTTTTGCAGATTTTCAAAATCAGTTTTGTTATTTGCCCTAAGAATATTTCTGTCCATAAATCGGCGGATAAATGGAATATTTATTTTTTGAGCTTCATTTGCAAGCAGAGGATGACACACAATATCAAATATGCCGTCTGTCATAAGCGTTAATGCACAGACCTCGTCGGGATATTTTCCAAAGGACCAATTGTCGGGACCGCCCAAGAGCGGATATGTTTCATTGAATGCTTCTCCCTTTTTTACTTCTGTTGCACAATCATAATTACCGCTCGGCGTTAAAACGATAATACCGCCGTCACCGCATTGACCGTAATATAAGTTTTTACCATTATAAATCGCAGCAGTGAGGGTTGTATTATATTCCGAAAAATCTATTTTCATGTCTTCGGCAGTATTCATTACGTTGTTATATGCTTCTTGATATGCCTGTGATATAAGATCAATGTAAAACTTATCGCTTTTTTTGGTTTTAATATGCAAATTTATGTAAGCCAAGAATGAATTCACAGCCACTTTTGCACCTATATCCGATTTACTTGCACTGCCTAAACCGTCGGCAATTACAGCTATTGTATATCCGTTGTCAAGCTTTAGCACATCAGAATAATCCTGACATACACCGTCAGGATTTTCTAAATGTGCTGTTCCTATTGCCGAAATTTTAAAATATCCAATCATTCTTACAAACTTACTCCTTTATCAGCAGAGTGTATCTTCCGATCTATTTCATATCTTTAAAAATTTCCGCAGGCTCAATCAAGCGGAACCTTAAACATTGTATCAGGTGCAGGAATATTTAACGAACCGGATTCCTCAGTACTGTTTCTCAAAGCATCCAGACTGGATGAAACAAATTTAAACAGCCCAGTGAAATCACAATTTTTTAATCCGTATATATTATTTGGATCAAATATTTGTTTCATAATATCGGCTCTAAAACCGTCCACGCCAACACAGTATGCAATCGCCTTTCCGTTATTCTCCATCCACTTTAATCTCTCAGCTGACTCACGGTAATCATCATTTGGACCACCATCAGTTACGCAAAAGATCCAAGGTCTGAAATAAGGTGTTCCTGCGTAGTTGTATTTATTTTTTTGCATCGTGACCATATCCATTGCAGTTTCCAGGGCTTTGCCCATAGCAGTATTTCCATATGCTTTTAGTTCAGGTAATTCCATTTCTTCTACCGGAGCAAAATCCTGAATTACCTTGACATCACTGTCGAACGTAACAACAGCCACATCAATACAAGCCTTTGCATGGGTATCAAGACTTGATAGGGTCTGCTGCTTGAATACTCTGAGTCCCTCGTTAAGCTGTTTTATTGCTTCATTGCTGTTCATTGAACTTGACGTATCCAATAGAAAAACACAGGCAACGTGTTTTTCCGTAACGTATTTTACCGGTTCGTCATTGAAATCTCTTTGGTTTAATTTTGGCATAATAAGTCCTCCTAAATTTGTTATATATAATTAGAATATTTACTGGTTTGATTTTATAATCATACCTACATCATTAACTGAGAGAGGCACATCAATTACCAAATCAGTAATAATACATCCGTACATTTGAAATACTATCCCACCATATTCTGTATTGTCATCGTTTATAGTAGCGTTGTTTTTTAGATAAGATATGGCTTTTGCAGAAAGATTGAAAGAAACTGTCTCAGGCTTAAAGTCAAATAAACAGAAAAAACCGTCTGATTGTATAAATGTTCTTGTATTTTCAATAATGTCATTACTGATCTCATTTGGAAAAGTATATGATTCATTATTAATGCTGACTGCATCTGCTGCCGTAGGTACACCGGTTATGTAATTCCCGTCAAGCTTATAAAGAGCATTCCAATCTACAGCATCTTTGGGTGCAAATACATAATAATCAGTATTAAGATATTTTAAAGTAACAGTTATTGAACAACCTGTTTCTTCGAAATCAGAAAAGTATTTGTTATCGATATACTCTACTTCGTTTCCGTCAGTATCATAAAAATTTGCAGCTGACCAGTCGTCATAATTATCGATTCCAATGAATTCAATCGATTCATAGGTTTTATTATTTGAGTCTGTTTTTTCAGACTCTATTTCAACGTTTGTATTAGAATCTGTTATTGATTTGGCTGATTTGCTTTTAATAGCATTATCAGTAACACCAGATCCAATCTCTGTTTTTGATAAATCGTCATCCGTGACAATATTTTCTTGTTTATTATGTATTTTAATAATAACTGTTATCAAAACTATAGCAGTTAATACAGTTATAATAGAGGATAGTGATATTATAATATTTTTTTTCACTTGTTTAGACTTTATTGCAGAACTGTTTTCGGTTGGGGTATTTAAATACGCTTTCTGGCAAGATGATTCCGCAGATACTTTGTATCCGCAAAATTTGCAAAAAGTTGAGTTATCATCTATTTTATTGCCGCATTCTTTACAAATCATAGTTATAACCTCTTAAAAACATACGTTCTATCTGTATTTATTTTCCTCAAAATCAATTTGTTGGAGGAAAGCTTTTCAATTACATACCTTTTAGAATGTCCAAGTAACTTACTTACTCTATAATCATCATCATATATTTCAAGAGTATCACCATCGATTGAGTAGTAGCCTTCCTCGGAATAAGCACCGGAAATGAGTAACCTTCCATTGGTAAATTCCCAAGTCACTTGATCTTCTTTATCTACCAATTCGGTACCATCAGAATAAAGCAACCATTTTCCTTGAATCTTACTCTCGTTGCTCTCAAATATCCTGAATAAAATAAAAGCAATTATAACAATAAACAACATTAATATAATAGCAATAAGTATATTACGTTTTTTATTAGTTTTCATTATTGCTGCAAATCCTCCATCTTGAGGGTTGAAGTTATTTAAAACACATCCGCAATGTAGACAGAATTCCGCATTAGGTGCAACGGCATTACCGCATTTAGGACAATAACTCACCTGAGGGGCAGGAGCAGGCTGCGGCTGAGGGCGTGGCTGTGGTTGAGGGCGTGGCTGCTTTCCCGTAGGTTCTCCGCAAACGGGACAAATAACTGTGTTGTCTGATAATTTCTTTCCGCATTTTTTGCAAAACATAGCTGGTCACTTCCTAAAAATTATTTTGCATGGTTGAATACATTCTTTGAGAAATAATCTGATTTATCATCTCTTCAATGTTTTCACATTTTGTTTTTTCCATAATGTAAAATGGAATTTCTTCTACGTTTCCCGATGTCTTTTCTATGACAAGCATTGTTGTAAAAGAATCTATAATATACAATGCTGCCAGTAATAACAATATAATTCCCCATGCAGGAGATCCACCTAAGCATATAATGGCAGCAATTAAAGCAACAAGTCCGCAAATAAAGGATTTTGGATTCAATGAGAAATTTGAATTGACTGATGAAATTTGATTAATAGGAATACTTTTTCGTTTAGTGCCAAATGGTATGAATAAAATCGCATTCGGAAGTTTGGTTTTAATAAAATTCTGTTCCATTCTAATCTCACCTTTCATATAGAATAATAAGAGTGAGATCATAAATGTTATTACTTTCGGGTTTTGCCCGGTTAGTTGACCTGCTTGGCAATTGCTGCATAGAGTCTGCCCATAAGGCAAAGCAGCACCGCATTTACGGCAATAACTCACCTGAGTGGCAGGATCCGGATGAATGGGTGGCTGTGGTGGAGTGTAAGGCGGCATCATTCCCGTAGGTTTTGGTGGAGTGTAAGGCGGCGGCATCATTCCCGTAGGTTTTGGTTGAGGGAAAGGCGTCGGCTGCATTCCCGTAGGTTCTCCGCAAACGGGACAAATAACTGTGTTGTCTGATAATTTCTTTCCGCATTTTTTGCAAAACATAATAAAGCTCCTTCACTTGAATAAATCTAAGTGTCTATACCTATCTTATAATATACCACTATAAGAAAAAGAGCCCCGCAATCCCCGATAAATCAAGGCTTTGCGGAGCTTTCCAACCACAATTCTGACCAGAAATAAAAAAGAAAAGCTAAACATAAGCATACAGTTTTTCAAGCTGTTTACGCTTCATATCCATGTTGGAATGCACATATCTTTCAAGAGTAATTTTCACGCTTGCATGACCCAGCAGCTCACTGACCGTCTTTACATCAATCCCAAGCCGAATGCACTCCGTAGCAAAGGTATGCCGCAGAACATGAAAATTCTTATACGTTACACCAATGTGTTTCAGAAAAGTTTTGTACCTGTACTGATAAGTCCTCGGTTCGGTATAATTCAAAGAGCAAGTCAGGAAGTAGCAGTCAGGATTGACATTTCGTTTGATTTTAGCAATCTGCGACAGCATAAAAGTCGGAATAGGAATATCACGGATAGACTTTGCACTCTTAGGCTCATCGATTATTACAATAGTTTTAGGACTAATTCCGTTCGGATTTTTAATCCGCTGGAGCGTTTTCCATACATGAATTACCTGATTTACAAGGTCAATATCCTGCCATTTCAAAGCGCATATCTCGCCTATTCTCAGACCCGTATAAAGACACAGCAGAACGCCAAGTATTTGACAGTCATCACACAAAGCATTTTGACGGATTTTTGCCATTTCAACGCTTGTAAAAACCTCAATTTCCTTATGTTCCGATTTTGGCAGCGATACATTTTTAGCAGGGTCATCTAGCTTGTATTCAGTTTCTCCGTATGCGAATACAGATTTCATCATGATCAGAATTGCCTGCACGCTCCTTGATGAAAGCCCTTTTCCGTCATCTCCGCCGCATTCCAACAGTTCGGACACATAGCGATTGATTATAAATGAAGTCACTCTGCCAACACGCATATCTCCGAACGGCGCAGCGATGTAATTCTGATACATAGTGCGATAACTGACATAGGTTGATGATTTAATGCTATTTTTGCGACTTGCAAGCCATACCGAGAACAGTTCTGATACCGTTATCGGATCGTTTTTCGGCAACAAATCAACTTTAGCAAGCTGTAGTTTCTGCGAACATTCCACATAGCTGTAAGCGTAAACAGACGAATACTTTGCTCTACCGTTTTCCATGTAACTTGAAATATACCTGCCCTCCCAGCGACCGTCCTTGCGTTTGAATATGTTTTTTCCTCGTCTTGACATGGCGAAACCTCCTTAAAATATGTACTTTAAGTATACACCCGTTTTGACGAGATTTTTGACCAGAAATAGAAGAAAAAAGAGTTAAAAACAGCCTAAAATCCTTGATATTTTGCAATTAAATATACAGATTGTGAGATTTCGTTCGTTGAATTTGTACAAAACATACAGTAAATTTTGTCAGTTTTAGTCAATCCGTGGATTGATTTTTTTTTCTTATAGTGGTATATTATAAGATAATTTCGGCGTATACTGCACATTTTGTCGTATGTTAACTCTGTTTTAGGGAGAAGTCAAGTCCATTTTAAAGGTTTATTGCTTATGCTTTAAGTTGGTTACTGAAATTTGTAGCATTGTGTGATATACTTGTAGTTCAAAACAAAGCGCTCTCCGAGAATAAAAATATTTGAGTGCCAAAAAGTTTTTTATCAGCCCTTGACAAACGAGTGTTCTAATGCTATAATATCAAATAGAAACAACAGCATTTAACATAAAATTACAATTTAATAAATAAGTGCCTTTTACTTACATAAACATATTGGCAAATACATTTAGAGCATAATGCTCGTACATATTTAAGGCACGATTTTGATAGCAACGGGATAATTATATCCTTTTGCACTAATCGTGAACTTGAAATATGTGCGAGCTTTTTTGTTGTCTAAATAAATTCAATGTGGTATGTAACGAATTGGTAACGCGGTCAGAATTACATAAATTGCGATACCCTCCGTGTCACATAGACATACCTTTAATATAACATACTAATAATATTAATATAGCAGAAGAAAGAATGTATAGTAGAGATAAGTATTGGTAGGTGCGTAACGAAATGGAGGCGGAATATCAAATTGCGCATCTGCGATTTTCATTTTTCTGCTATGGAAAGGAATTTTTATGAAGTTGAAAAAATTAATGATAATTGATGGTAATCCTTTTGCGGACACAGAGTTCGGTCAGCTTGAGTGTGTTGAAGTTAACGGAAAGCTGTACTTCCCCGCATCGGAGTGTGCAAAGGTTCTCGGATATCACAATCCGAGAAAAGCTATCATAGACCATTGCGACGAGCCAATAAAGCTTACTGTTCCGCATCCGCAAAGTCCGTTAAAAACTATCGTGAAGAATTATATCAGCGAGGGAGATCTGTATTCGCTGATTTTCAATTCAAGGTTACCGATCGGCAGACAGTTTCGTGCTTGGATATGCGACGAGGTGCTCCCGACGATAAGGAAGTACGGATTTTATGTTACGCCGAAGGTTCTTGCGGAGTGCGACGGCAATCCCGAAAAGCTTAAGCGTAAGCTAATGGAAATACAATGTTATCAGTTCTGGAACTACTGTCTGGACCATCCTGATAAGGCGGCAGATTTGATATCGAAATTTTATGAAAAGGCTATGAAAGAAGATGATATTATAGACGCTGAATTCTGTGATGAGGTAAGTAACGAAACCAGTCGCTTGATTGAATGCTCTGCGGTGAGTAACGAACTGCGCACGGCAAGAAACGCCGAAATCTCGCCCGTGTGAGCCTGCCGATTCTCGGCGGTATCCTTGCCCCACCTATGTTGGTTAAAGCCCATACACGCCGAATGTGTGCGACGTCCGAGGCGGTTAACGGTGATTTCTGATGAGAGAATGAAAGTCCGGTAAAAATTGCTCCTGTCAGTATTGCACGATCACCGATATGCAGAGGTTAAAGCAAATCGAAATATTGTAAAGCAAGTTAAAGCATCGGGGTCGTAAGCCCCCGATGCAGTCACAGCGGACAGCAAAGCTGACCGCAAAAGTGCCGAAAATACGCAGTTTCAGCAAAATTGTTGTGCATAATTTTTATGGGGTCATAAATTCGAGGTTTGAAGAATTCAGGGGTCGTAAGTACTGAAAATCACGTAAAATCGGTGTGATTTCAGGAGTCGTAACAGAAAATCAAAGGACATTGCCGCATTTTTCAAAATTGAATAACTTAAATCCCAAAGTCAAAAATGAATCAAAAGGAGTGTTGCCTATTGGAAATTAACGTCAGTGAAAATAAGCGGATCGTAGAGATCTGGCTGACAAATCAGGAGCAGGAGGACGATAGTATCAGCGAATTCGTGCAGAATACTGCAGACAAGTACAGCGATAAAAAATACAAGGTTGCCGTATTTATGTCGGGGGACAACGACTTGTTTGACTGCACGGAGGGATTGATAGAGCACAACCTCTGCCTATGATTTGTGGTGCGCAATCAGGCGCACCGTACATAACTGACGTAAAAAAACATAAATTGCGGCAAAGTCATAAAATCTTCACTCGGATATTTATTGCCTTTGCCTATTGCAATTCTGAAAGATATATGATACAATATTGATATAAATTAAAACGAATATTTCTGACAACATTGTAAGTATTCGCAAAGGTAAAACCGAACCGAAAAAATAATCAACATTGAAAGGGTGAAACAATGAGCATAAAGTACAGCATAGCAGGCTATTGCCGAATTTCTGTCGACGAGGAAATGGACAGAGACAACACCTCGATAGAAAACCAAAAAGCTATCATAGCCGACTTTGTGAAACGCAAGTTTCCAGACAGCACGCATGATTTCTATGAGGACCGTGACCGATCGGGCTATACGTTTGAACAGCGTGAGGGCTATCAGGAGCTGCGAAAGAAAATGCTTCGATCAGAGTACGATATTCTGATAGTCAAGGACTTCTCCAGATTTTCCCGACGAAACAGCAAGGGACTGGTGGAATTGGAAGATCTGCGTGACGCAGGAATGAGGATTATCTCGATTGGCGATAACATTGATTATCCTACCTATGACGACTGGACAGCAATTCAGTTCCGCTTTCTTATCAATGAAATGCCCGTTACCGATACGTCCAAAAAGGTCAAATCGGTCATCAAACGCCGTCAGGAGGAGGGCAAGTGGATATGCGCCGTGCCCTACGGCTACGTTATGATAAACAACAAGACTATGCAGTTCGAGGTAGACGAGCCTGCGGCGGAGGTAGTTCGTGATGTGTTTGATAAGTACAACAGCGGCTGGGGCTACAAAAAAATCGCCAACTATCTTACGGACAAGCATATTCCCACACCCCGAATGTGTGAGAAAATGCGCAGGGAGGCTAAAGGCGAGGAATGCAAGCGTGAGGTCAAGCAGACATGGAGTATCATCACCGTCAGCGAGATATTGCAGAACGATTTTTATATCGGCACGCTACGTCAGGGCAAGTACAGGCGTAAGAAGATAAACGGCGGGGAGGTCAAGCAGGACGAAACAGACCACATAGTATTTGAAAATAATCACACTCCTATCGTCGATTACAAGGTGTTCGCTCTGGCTCAGGAGCAGCTGAAGAAGCGTACGACCTCTCACTATCGGGGAGTGAAAAAGTACGACAATGTGTACTCGGGCTATCTTTTCTGCGGAGACTGCGGCTCACCCATGTTCGCAATGAGCCGTAACGATCTTGCTCCTGCCTACACCTGCGGAACCTACCACAAGCGAGGAACAAAAGGCTGTACCTCGCACCATACCAGAGTTGATATGCTGGACGATCTGCTGAAAAGCTATATCAAAAAGGTGCGTGACAACTCCACAGAGATGATCGAACGCTTGCAGGAGTCCATTGCTAAAGAACAGCATGAAACGAAAAGCAGTCAGTCCACCGTTGACGTGATTAAGGGGCAGATAGAGGACGCAAAGGCGGAAATGAAAATGCTCACCCGACAGCAGGCGAGGGATGTTATGAAACACCCCGACCGTGCGGAGATAATCGAGGAGACCTACACCGAGATGATAGACGAGCTTACTCTGCGTATCGAGGGACTGAAAAATCAGATGCAGCTTGCAGTCGACAAGCACAACACCGTTGTCAGAGTGAACCGCACCGCCAGAACCGTGCTGGAGATTTTCGATGACATCATTAACAAGCCCGCTCTTGACAAGAACGACCTGAATTTTATAATTGACAAGATAGTGGTCTTTGAAAACAGAATTGAAATTCATCTCAAAGCGGATATCGACTGTTTGCTGAAATACGGCACGCTTACAGAGCAGCAGCTTGTGACAGTCGGAGCAGATGGATCAGCCGAAAATTTTAATCAAGGCACTAAGATCGGAAAGTCAGCCGGACAGCTTGCAGCTGCTGTAACGGACAGCAGAGGCAGGAATCTTAGTGTCAACGTTATCAGTAACGGCGACCCCCTCGAGATCTACACCAACCCCGACGGCGAAGTGATATTCAAAAAATATTCCGCAATAAACGAAATGTCCGAGGGCGCAGCTCAGGCAGCGGAAGTCATCTCAAAACTTGGCGGAGCGCCTGCCGTGGTGTTCGATAAGGACCACGTCGTGGCAGTGTCAGGTGTGCCGAAAAAAGAGTATTCCCAGCGCCGCCTCTCCCCGGCCTTGGAGGAGCTTTTGGAAAACCGCAAAACCTTTGACTATACCGATACCACAGCCGAGCCGCTTAGAGCCGTCGAGGGTATCACCACCCACGCCCTCACCATCGCCCCTATCCTCACAAACGGCGATATAACAGGCGCAGTGGCATTCATGGCTACCGACGATACCGAGCTTTGTACCGATAAACAGTCCATGCTCGCCAAAGCCGCCGCCATGTTCTTGGGCAAACAAATCGAAGAATAATACCAAAAAGGACCGCCGCTTGACCGCAGCAGTCCTTTTTTCTGTACTATTATATCAGTCATTGCCCCATGTCCTCCGCAGCCAACATAATAATAAACCCTCCGACCCATACAAATGGATCGGAGGGCAAACTGCAGACCACGCTGCGGTGGAGCTGATAGTCGGACTCGAACCGACGACCATGGGCTGTCGATAAAGCGACGTCATATCGTATTTTGATTTTTCGTGTGTAACCGCTGTATTTGCACGGTTATGCCGCCTTGGATAATTCATTCTCCGTGCCGAGTTTTCCGACAAATCTGTAATAAATCTCAATCTGCTGAAATGTTCTTCCGTCCTCAGCTTGTTCTTTGTGATGAACAACAATTTTGTCTATCAGCTCATTTAGTATTGCGGCATCCAACTTGTCGATTATGGTGTATTTTTTTATAACGTTAATAAAGTTATCCGCACAATCTGATTGTCTTTTCAACTCGTCAATTTTCGATTTGAGAATAGGTAACGCCTTTTTGATTTCCACCTGTTCCAACTCGTAACTCTGCGACATAGACTCATATCTCTCATCGCCTATCCTCCCAAGAACATTGTCCTCATAAAGTCGGCTGATAATCTTATCCAGTTCCTCACAGCGTTTTTGCTTTTGCTCATATTCGAGTGTGATTTGTTCCGCTTGCTTTTGTGAATCAGACTGATATTTCCGACTTAAAATCGACTTGAATTTATCCGTATTTTTGCGGTACTGAAACAAGTTACGCTGAATGTCGATCAGTACAAGCTCGTAAATTGTATCAAACGTAATGTAGTGCGAAGCGCAGTATTCTTTGCCGTGAGTTTTGTACATCCAACAGGAGTACGCTCCGTGATAACTGCCGTCTTTACGCTGTTTCTGCGAGTAAGTCAGGCAATGACCGCAATCCGAACAGTAGAGAAGTCCGGCAAACATCTGAACCTCTCCCGCCTTTGCAGGACGGTGCTTGGCATTCAGAATTTTGTGTACCGTATCCCACAGTTCCTGCGTAATGATAGGCTCGTGGCAGTTTTCAACCACGATCCAATCCTCTTTAGGATTGCGTACCTTTTCTTTACTTTTCATGGATTTGTTTCTCTGCTTGCCGTAAACAAGCTTGCCTAGATAGACTTCATTGTTGAGTATCGCGCGGATTGAAGTAACGTGCCAGTCAAATTCCTTGCGCCAGTAATCCGATTTGAAGTAATCCGGATTGTTGAGGTTGAAGTAGGCAATGGGAGTTAGTACCTTTTCTTCTCTAAATATTTTTGCCATTTTGTTGTAGCCAACACCCTCTGATGCAAGTCTGAAAATTCTTTTAACAACCTGTGCGGCAGGCTCGTCCACGATTAAATGATGACGGTCATTTGGGTCTATCTTGTAGCCGAACGGAGCTTTTGATCCGATAAACTGTCCGTCCCTCGCCTTAGCTTTTTTCGCCGCTTTGGTCTTTTTTGAAACGTCACGAGCGTACATTTCGTTGACTACATTCTTTATCGGGAACAGCAAATCGTCGCTGTTCACAAGAGAATCATAGTTATCGTCCGCCGCAATAAATCGGATATTGCTGTCGGTAAACCGTTGAACATACATACCTGCCTCGACATAATTTCGTCCAAACCGAGAAAGGTCTTTGACGATAACAAGATTGATTTTGCCCTCATCAATGTCCGAAAGCATTTTTTTGAAGGACGGTCTGTCAAAGTTCGTTCCGCTGCAACCGTCATCACAATAGAATTTGTAGTCTGTAATTTTATGATCTTTGCAGTACTGCTCAAGCAGAATTTTCTGAGTTTCGATAGAAACACTTCCTCCAAAGTTTCCGTCATCAACCGAAAGTCTGCAATAAAGTGCTGCCTTGTAATGCTGCTGTTTTTTCATAGTAACTCCTTTCTCAGCAGCGGATTTAATAAGCCTTGCGGTATCTTCCGCTCCACAAGTATATCACAACTATGCTGTAAATGCCAGTAAAATCCGCTGTCTGTAAAAATATTTGTTGAATGTTGCTAAGTCCGATTATTGAAATTTTACATTGTTACTAAGGAGCTGTTATTGATACGCTCTATTCCTTTTTGAAATTCATCGACTACCTCTCCGACCTGTTCGCCTGATTCCAGTTTGCGAAACATTAGTCTGCTGAGACTATCAGCTACATTGGTTTTACCCTCAAATGCAGACCACACACGATAGGTCACACCGTTGATGTAGTGATCGGTATATTCAGCCGACTGCACCTCTGTGTTGTCCTGACACAGAGGTTTATCAAGGCTGTATCTTTTAGTCTTTTCTTCTGCCATTCGCTTATCACGCTCCGTTTCATTACGTCGATTGTTAATTTTCGTATAAACAAATCAGTTCAGTCCTTTCATATTTAAATTTTGATGGTGCTAATTAGTTACGCACCATCTTAACTGTTTTTTAATATACAGCTTTTTTCTTGTCGTAAATTCACATTTTCCAATTACAACGCCTGAAAATATGCCGATTTTGTGCAGTCTTCTGCACTTACGACCCCTGAATCATTCAAAGCTCAAATTTATGACCCCATAAAAATTATGCACAATCATTTTGCTGAAACTGCGTATTTTCGGCACTTTTGCGGCGAGCTTTGCTCGTCCGCTGTGACTGTTTCGGGGGCTATGACCCCGAAACTTTAACTTGCAATGAAATATTTCACTTTGCTTTAACTGCTGCATATCCGGTATTTGTGCAGATTGACAACTGCCTTTTTATTATCAGAATTAAAACCTCTCCCACATATCGCCCACAGCGGCTCACAAATCGCTTGTGTCGGCTTTTGAAATGCTTTTGCTAAACTTACCCGACAAAAAATCCAAGCCCGCAAATCGGCTTACGTTTGCCGATTTTGGTTGACAGTAACTTTGCCCGTTTTCAGTTACTGTCACACCTGCTGTCAGCACCGTAAACCAAGCATTTTCAAGGGTTTGCGAGGTATTGCTTATGCACTCCGTTGACAGTAACTCCGCTACCATTTTTACTGTCACTACTGTCACGCTCACAGTCGTAATGAAGAATTATCAGTCTGCCGTTTCTTGTTCGCTTGTACTGAAAATCAATTCCAAACTTTTTGAGAGTGTAACCGTTCTGCACCAGATCTCTTGTTACTCTGTTGGGATAAAACGTTTCATCGGAAACACTTTTCAGAACATTCACTAATTCCGAAGCTGTACCGCAGAAATCAATATGCTTCTTAAGATACACATACAGTGCAGCCAGAAAAATGTTATCTTTATTTTTGCAGTTGAGCGGCTCATCGGTGACGATCCACTTTTTCAAATCGCTGTCAAACTGCAAATTAATTTCTGCGTTTTCAATATCACGACCTACACAATGAAGCTTTGCTGTACGACTTCCACGCTTGCTTTCAATCAGAACCATGCTTCCGTCAACACAACCGCTTAAGCCTGTACTGCCTGAGATCATATTAAATGGATCGCTGTCAGCACACTTTCGTGTGTGATGCACAACTACGATTGTAATTTCAAGCTTGTCGGCAAGTGCTTTCATCACAGACAGTTCTTTGTAATCAGTGCCGTAGCCTGACTCCGATTCGTTACGCACCTTTTGCAGAGTGTCAATGAACACAACTTTTAAATCGTAATGCTCATTTTTAAAATCCGTAATCTGTTCTTCCAAGCCATTTCCAATCGCCTCAGACATAATTACGAAATACAATCTTTCCGCAGGCTCGTCCGTAATTTCGTAAAGACGATTTTGGATTCGTACATAGCTATCTTCCAGACACAAGTACAGCGCAGTTCCTTGTGTAGTTTGCTGACCTAATACCTTTTCTTCTTTCGCTATAGACAAGCACATATCAAGCGCAAGCCACGATTTTCCGACTTTTGGTGCTCCTGCTAAGATATACAGACCTTGTGCAAGCAGATTGTCAACTACAAATTCAATCGGTTTGTACACTGTGGTCATGATTTCCTCGCAGGACTTTGAGTTGAACTTTTTCAATTTATCAAGCCTCCTATTCAATTTTCAAGTTTCTGTTGCTTTTCGTTTTAATTTACTTTGTAAATCGCATTCAAATTTTTTACGCACATTAATTAAATTTCCGATATCAATATGTAACCAAAACAAAAAAGCCCGTACACTTTTCAGTTTCACGATTTTTACAAAAGGATATAGTTATCCCGTTGTTACCAAAATCGTGCCTGAAATATGTACGAGCTTAAAGCTCTAAAAGTATTTGCCGATATGTTTATCTAAGTAAGAGGCACTTACTGTTTAATTTTATGTTGAACTATGTCGTCCCTATTTAATATTATAGCATTGGAACACTCGTTTGTCAACAGCCTATTTAAATATTTTGCTCACTTTCAGTTATGGTCATTTAAAACGTAGCATTCATAATTCTGCATAAAAAACCGCCGCACAGATTTTAGTCTGTACAGCGATTACTTTTATCATGTATACAATATTTGATATTAAATCACAATATTTAATGGAAACATAATTACTGCTAATATGCAGGCTATGCCATCTAATAAGGCGTAATTTATTGGATTAATCAACATCAAAATCACTGATTCCCTTAATGACTTTGGATCACATTTAAATAGCAAAAACATATTTGACACAACCGTACTTATTATTGCACCAAAAATTATACCTATAAAGGAAAGTGCAAAGAACGATAAACAAGTTATGATCAATGAAATTAATATAACTATCAATATTGAAATAATATGTCCTGTCACATTGATTTTATTTTGATAGATTAAAATTAATGCAAGTAATCCACATATAATACCAATGCTCCCTCCTATATTCAAAATTATAGATTGATCATTTTTCATAAAGGATGATGCAATAATTACAATAATCTGCGGAATAATGACAAAAATAATTGGCACTATCATCGACATGATTTTTCCCTTTTTCATAAAATCAACTCGCTTTTAATTTGTGTAAATAATCATTAGCTAAAAAGTAATATGTTTCCGGCATATGACCGTTTACCATACCTCCTATATTTATAATGCCGGTCTTTGAGTCCGCACCAGATTTGCAAAATTCATTTTTAGCTTTTTGATACTTTTCTGCTACTTTAAAACCAACAGTGCCTTCCTCATAATGCAATATATGCCACTTCAAAATCTCGAACCGCTTTTTCTCTCCAAAAGTCTACCATCTTTGATATCTACGATAAAATCCGTACCGTAAAAATCATTGACAATCACACTGCCATTTTTATATGAAAGCCCAACATATGGAGTGTATTGCAGCTTTGGAAACCTTTTTTTTGCTGATTCTATCTGCCAAGTAATTTTACCATGAAAATCAACTGAGTAAACATTATCATTATTATCAATGTCATATGGAGTTTTTATTAGTACAATTACCTGTGAATCAAGAACAAGGACAGTATCAATCTCAAACTGAAATTTTACCAGCTCGTTATTAACATACAATGCATTTTTATGTATTTTTAAAATAGGCATAGTTAACCTCCGATATCATAATAATCGTTCGTTTGTGAACTTACCAATAAACTGACCCATTAAATCATATTGAGTTCCGCCGCCGTTCCCCCAATTTATTATTTTATTGGCGATTCCATAACGAACAGTACTTCCTGCAGGAATTTCAACATCACAAATATATTTAGGTTCATACTCCAAAGCAAATTTGTTTTTTATCTGTGACGGTGTTAGACCTTCAATTTGCTCAGCTTCCATTACCCAACCTCCGGTTAGTTTTCCAGACTCTCGATAAACCCTAACAAATTTTGTGTTTTCTTTAAGTTTAACGGTTATGGTCTTTGTCCCAGGTTGATAGGGTGGTTTGTAGTTAGAATTGGTTTTAAATTCGCTGTTTACTTTTTCAGCTGATTCTATTTTGACAATATCGCCTTTTTGAGATATTTTAGAAATATCATCTAATGCAGCTTGCTGTTTTTTAGATAATTCAAAAGAATTAACAGCTTTGGTGTTCTTAGCCTGAAAAGCATTTTCTAACACCCAAGTAGATAAGAAAAACTGAAAAGATTGTGTCCAACTTGTATAACCTATGCTCATTATCTGAGACCAAGAAGTTTCGTCTCTATAATTAAAATATTCTGTATAATAAATTTGGAATGCAGCTTTATCGCATTTATACCCTAATGACGCTAAATCCTCAATCACTTCGTCAATCGCATAATCAGCATGTCTGCGATAAACATTTATGTAATCTATCGCAATAATTGGGGAGCATTCGAATCTTTCACAAAATTGTGCCAAATACTGTATTTCAAAAAGTTCAGCTGAATCAAAAAAGTCAATAATTTTTAATTGGTCATCAGTTGCAGGATGAATCGGGTCAAAATCGCTGTCATCATCTAACCCATCTCCATCAGTATCCTCATTCCAAGGATCCGAGTTGTATCTGAACACTAATGAAGAATATTCCGCATGGCCGCCTGTAGAATCCTTTTTGATTACAAACTTAGGATTTTCGATTGAAATTTCTTCTCCATCAAGCAATCCGTCCCCGTCACAATCCGGATTTTCAGGATCGGTATAGAAAATCTGTGCATTAGAAACAACCAATCCCGAAACCTCAAATTCATCTGGAAGACCGTCGCCGTCCAGATCCTCCATGTTCTGAAGATCAAAATGATTATCTCTTGACAAATCGTTATAAATAGCTTCAAGCTCCTCGGCAGTCGCTGCCGCAAAGAATTGTCCTCCGGTAGACTCGGCATATGATTTCAGCCTGCTGTTGCTTGCACCGTAACCTAAACCAATCGTATGTATTTTTATCTTTTTATCCTGCGCCTTTTGTATATACTCCTCTGATATATTTACATCTCCGTCAGACAGAAGAATAATATGTCTGGTATACCAATGTTCAACGCTTTCCAATTCATCAATGGCGATCTTAACGGCAGCCTGTGCATTTGTGCCACCTGAATTATATGGCTTTACTGCACTCTTTAGCATATCCTTATCATTTGAAAAACCGCTTACAAGCTTAGCAGAGCTTTCATAACTGATCAGAGCCGTTTTGTCAGTCAATGTCATTGAATCTATATAATTATCTATTGCAAGCTTTCTGTAGCAGGTAGGATAAGAATAAGCTATCGTCCCGTCCTCGTTATATATATTATAATTAAAGGTACGGTCATTGCTACTCATACTTCCCGAACAGTCGTAACAAATCACGGTAGCAAGCGGTTCGTAGGTATCTTCAAAATAAAGTGAAGCTTTTTTCCAAGCATTGAACCACTCTACTTTGTCCACCAGCATATACTTACTGAAGTGTGTAGTCTCCACGCTTACAGTTGAATTATCCTCATCAAGCACAGTGTCCAGCTCAACAAAATTGTCATTTTCTTCATCATACCATAAAAACAGCAGATTGTCAAATTCGGTATCACCAAGCTTAGACTTATCGATCACATAAGTAAGCGTAGCAGTATCAAACTGTGAAGTCGTTTCAATTGAGAAAGGCTCGCCCACAAGACCGACAACATCAGAGCAAAGTATATCCTTGTTCATAATGCTCTCAACAGTTGTTGTCTTTTGGAGATTTCCCGTGCCCTCCATAGTTACATGAACCTCGGTTACAGCACAATCCTCGTTTTCAACCTTGTGAATAAATGTCTGTGAACGTTTTTCATCACCATCGGAAATGCCGTTGCCGTCGCTATCGGGATTCAGAGGATCGGTTTCAAAGTAGATCTCGTCTCCGTCATCAAGTCCGTCATCATCGGTGTCAACCTTGAGAGGGTCTGTTCCGTAAGTGTTAATTTCCTCGCCGTCTTTGAGTCCGTCGCCGTCGGTATCTTCGTTGTAAGGCTCAGTGCCCTGCTCGTACTCCTGAAGATTTGTTAAACCATCTTCATCAAAATCCTCGTCGCAGTCAAGAACGCCGTTATCATCGGTATCGGGCTTTGTAGGATCAGTTCCCAGCGTTAATGCCTCATATCCATCTGGTAAACCATCACCGTCCGTATCCGGATTATACGGATCGGAGCCGATTTCTTTTTCAATAAGGTTAGGCAGACCGTCCTCGTCCGTATCGGCAAGATACTGCCAGTCATCAAACGTCCAACTAAGTTCTTCGGATTCTGTACCGACAAGCTCTGCCCACGAACTGCTATAATTGATATTAGCTCCGTATCCGTCGATAACAACATTCTGAGCAATGATAAGTCCGTTCATATTGAAGTTGTCGCAGTCTATGGTAACAGTTCCGAACGGAGCATAAATCAGACCATTTACAGTTGCCTGACTGTTTGTAATATCAATATCTCCGAACTTTGAATAGATAACCGTATTATTTCCGTTAAGATTACCGCCTGTAAGATCAACATCCGAAACAGCTCCGACAGCGTTATTCAGGCTGATATTGCCGTCCAAACTCAGTCTGCCCATAACGTAGACAGAATTATTTATATTAATATTCATATCGGAATATGTATAATCTTCGTTGTATGTATCGCAGTTTTCGGTAAAATATTTGTCTGCAAGCTTGGTATGAATGAGTATCATATCCTTGTTGACGTCAAATACATCTTCGGTTTCTTACTCTGCGTTGTCTTCATCAGTAATATCGTCAGCATCTGTAACAGTACCATTGATATTAGGATATTGTGCAGTTGTCGAGAAAACTCCGTTTGTGTAAGCATTACCGTTTAAGGTGAAACTGTCTGTATTGACAGTAATGCCTGCGTCTTCATCAGCGGCAAAAACAGCATAAGGGTACTTTGCTGTTTTCTCAGCAGATGCGGGCATAACCGCAGCTGCACTTGCGGTCATAGCTAAAGCGAGTGCGCCGGACAACATTCGTTTCAATCGTGCCTTTGTTTTTGTTTTAAACATTTCTTTTACGTCCGTTATTTTATTAATGAAACTTGTTAAGTTAAAACAAACCTCTTGTTAATAATTATATAATATTAACAACCAAAAATCAACAATATTTATAAAAAATATATTTAAATTCTAAATTTCAGAACTTACACTAATTTTAAGTTAATTAAATTAAGAATATTGTAATTTTTAAACAAATGTTCTACATTATTCGATTATTTACGACAATAAGCGACACATTTAATTTAATGTTTTGCATAATCAGTTTTATATATTTTCTAATTATTACAGAGAATTATTGTTTTATTTTCAAAAAAAGACTTCGGAATCAAAATCCCGAAGTCCAAAAGCTGATAGTCGGACTCAAACCGTAAGCGTAAAATAACCCGCGTTTATTTACAGCAGAAAAAGACCTCGCCGAAAAACACAGCGAGGTTAAGAGCGTATTAGTTTTTCCATGGCAAAAAATTGTGTCATTCGGTTTTGAGAACAACCTGGTCAAGTATTTTTCAGTGGGCAGGTTACTCATCCATTCATCATGTGTACGCTTTGCCTTGCGCTGATGCTACACATTTCTCACGGAGCTTCCGACATGTTCTTTTCCTCCTGTGTCTAATTTGATCCTACACACTCTATAGAGTTGCTTGGACTTTATTATACGCCAAAATTCAATTGTTTGGAAGTCGTGGATTTATTTTACGCTTACTTTGCTTTTAGCCTGGGCCTTTGAGAAACTAAAAAAGTTTATGCATAATATGACAAAACCCTCCTAATGTCTAGAAGGGTTCTATGGAGCTGGAAACGTGACTTGAACACGCGACCTGCTCATTACGAATGAGCTGCTCTACCAACTGAGCTATTCCAGCATATATTAAATTTTTCTGTTAGCTTATTTGATCCGCCGCCGTGTCGCTTTATCAACAACCCACGACCTGCGCATTACGAATGCGCTGCTCTACCAACTGAGCCATACTAGCAAATATTAAATTTTATATCAGCTTATCCGATCCGCCGCCGTGTCGCTTTAACAGCAACCCACGACCTGCTCATATACGGTCAGAAATATAGTCGCCTTGCTCGGCTGTCGCTGTCGCAATTCTCCTTATTTCTTCCCTTCGCAAGCTCCCTTCATCTGCCTCTGGCAGCGGTCGCTTGCTCAGCAAATGAGCTGCTCTACCAACTGAGCCATATCAGCATATAAGACTTAAATATTATACACCATAACCACACATTTGTCAACATCAATTCAAGATTTTTTCTCAAAGCTTTGCAAAATCCTTATCATATAGTCATATCATATGTACCTTGTAAGTATAATGTATGAAATAAAAACGTTTTCTTTCCACATCGTTATTTTGCACAATAAAAAAACGCTGAAATATGCTTAAACGTTTCAGAAATATCTTCGCAAACACCGAATATTCCAACTTTTCCGATCAAATGACTATCATATTTTCATATCAAGATAATATTTTAACAATATCATGTGTTACAACACACTTTTCAACAATTATTATCCGAAAACGTTTAATGAATAAAGTTCTTTAATGGTTTTTGTAATTTCACATAACATAATTGTATACAAAAGAAATGTTTATATACATTTTTCACATACCACACAGCCTGGTTTCATATACCCCTCAGAAAACGCAGTGCATTTTCGCAGCTTTTTGATTAGCCTGTCAGTTCCTTTGTAACAAATCGATTACAATTGTCCAAATAGCATTGTTAAAATGCACAAAAGTAAAGTTGAAAAATTGGCTAAACCTCCATAATTTATTACAGAGGGCATAAAAATGTGAAAAAAGACTTGAAATTATGCCGAGAATATTGTATATTTTTATTAACGGAAACGTTTGAAATAAGTTTTCATGGAAAACATCAAGCGTAAACGTTTAAAATCTACGGAAAGGCGGAAATATCATTGGTTTCCTTAAAAGACATTTCCGTTCGCTGCGGAGTATCCGTCGCAACCGTAAGCAAAGCCCTCAACGGCCATAAGGACGTAAGCGAGGCAACAAGAGAAAGACTTATGAAAGCTGCCAAAGAAATGGGTTATTTCCCAAATTCTCAGGCAAGAGCTTTAAAGACCAACAGGACCTATAATCTCGGGGTCATGTATCTCGATGAAGCAGGAAGCGGTCTTACCCATGAGTTTTTCGCAAAGGTGCTTGACAGCTTTAAGACTACGGCTGAAGCAGCAGGATATGATATAACCTTTATAAATAGAGATGTGGGCAAGCAGAAAATGTCTACATACGAACATTGCAAATACCGCAATGTTGACGGTGTTATCATTGCCTGTACGGATTTTACGTCGCAGGACGTGTACGAGGTGATAAACGGAGATATACCAGTGGTCACGATCGACCACATCTTCGATTGCAGAACAGCGATCATGTCCAATAATGAAAAAGGTATGGAAGAGCTTATCAACTATGTGACGAGGATGGGGCATAGGAAGATCGCTTTTATCCAGGGCAACAAATCGGCAGTAGCCGAAAGACGTCTGGCAGGCTTCTATAAGGCTTGTATGACAAGAGGAATTTCAGTTGATCCCGATTGGATACTTAACGGTGATTATCACAACCCTGATCTGACTTATAAGCTGACAAAAGAGCTTCTTAGCAGAGAGAACAAACCGACCTGCGTTTTCATGCCCGATGATTATTCAGCTATGGGAGCTTTCAATGCAGTCAAGGAAATGGGTCTTTCAGTACCGGAGGATATCTCGATAGTGGGCTACGACGGAATAGCTTATTCACAGCTTCTCTCTCCAAAGCTTACGACTTATCTTCAGGACACAGACCTTATCGGTGTAACAGCCGCAAAACAGCTGGTATCACTGATAGAAAACCCACAGACCACCTTTAAAGAGGTGATAACAGTCGACGGAAAGCTGCTGGAAGGCGGCTCGGTAAGCGACATCAACTAATTCAAGGCATTAATTTTCCGCAGAAATGCTGCGGAGCAAATCAAATAAACTAATGCGATTTTAAGGAGGAAAATTATTATGGCAAATCTTAAGAAAGTACTTGCAGGTTCATTGAGTCTCTGTCTGGCAGCTTCAATGTTCACAGCTTGCGGCAGCACAGATTCATCTTCAACATCTGACAAGAATGGCGGCAGCACATCAAAGGCTGGCGACGGCACAGGTATCAACAAGGACGCAGACAGAGTAAACACAGCTGAACTCCACGGTGTAGATTCATCAGAGGATTCAAAGAAGACTCTTACAATTTACTGCTGGAACACAGAGTTCAAGTCAAGACTTGATAAGTACTATCCACAGGGCACATCAAACGAGCTTACATACAACGAGCTTACTGATGGTTCTAAGGAGATCGCAACAATCAACGGCGTTAAGCTGAACTGGGTACAGGTTGAAAACGAAGGTAACGCTTACCAGACAAAGCTGGACGAGGCTCTTAAGGGTCAGCAGGACAGCACAGAGAAGGTAGATATGTTCCTTATGGAAGCTGACTACGCTCTGAAGTATGCTAACGGCGACGTTGCACTTTCTATTCAGGACCTCGGCATCACAGACGACGATATGTCACAGATGTATCAGTACACAAAGGACGTTGCAACAGATACAAAGACAGGCGAGCTGAAGGGTGTATCATGGCAGGCAACTCCAGGTCTGTTCCTCTACAACACAAAGATCGCTGAGGACGTTCTCGGCACAAGCGATCCAGAGAAGGTTCAGGAAGCTGTTAAGGATTGGGATACATTCACAGCAACAGCTCAGAAGATGGCTGACAAGGGCTACAAGATGGTATCTGGTTTCGATGATACATACAGATGCTTCTCAAACAATATGTCTAGCCCATGGGTAACAGACAACAAGATCACAATTGACCCACAGATCAAGGCTTGGGCTGACCAGACTAAGGAATACACAGACAAGGGCTACAACAACAAGACTTCCCTTTGGGACGATGCTTGGGCTGCTGGCCAGAAGATCGACGGTGGCGTATTCGGCTACTTCTTCTCAACATGGGGCATTCCTTTCACACTTCTTCCAAACACAGTTGACGAAGAGATCAAGGCTGATGGTTCAAACGCTAAGGAAGGCAACGGCGGTTATGGTCTCTGGAAGGCTTGCTCAGGCCCACAGGCTTACTACTGGGGCGGTACATGGATCTGCGGCGCTATCGACTCCGATAACCAGGATATCGTTGCTGATATCATGAAGGTTATGACTTGCAACAAGGACGTAGCTAAGGCTATTACTGAGGGCGAGCAGGACTACACAAACAACAAGGCTGCTATCAAGGAGCTTATCGACGGCGGTTATACAAACGCATTCCTCGGCGGACAGGATCACCTTGCACTTCTTACAGAGGCTGCTGACAAGATCTCCCTCGAGAACAAGCTTTCTGCTTATGACCAGGGCTGCAACGAGAAATTCCAGGGTGCAATGAAGGACTACTTCCTCGGCACAGTTGATTCATATGAGGCTGCTCTTGAGAACTTCAAGAAGAACATCACAGACCTCTATGGTAACCTTACTTGCGATTTCTAATCGTATAAAAAAACAGTATCTAATTAAATATAGGGGGTGGAGGTTATCCCCCCCTATTATTTATTAATCTCACGAAAGGAATAGGTATACTTATATGAAGAGAAAAAGCATAAGCTATGCCAAGTGGGGATATGTTTTCCTTATCCCATTCTTTGTAGTTTACATCATCTTCTCACTATATCCTCTGTTCCAGACTTTCTATTACAGCTTTACGGACTATGTTAAGGATCAGGGCTCTATCGGCGGTGGTTGGACAAGACAGGCTGTCGAAGTAACACCGACATTCTGCGGTTTCGATAACTATTCAACTATATTCACATCAGGAAGTGACCTTCTCCAGTCTTTCTGGAATACGATCATCATGTGGATCGTAGGATTTATCCCACAGATCGTTATCTCTCTTATCCTTGCAGTATGGTTCACTGACCTTCGTCTTAAGATAAAGGCTCAGGGATTCTTCAAGGCTGTTATCTATCTTCCAAACGTAATCATGGCATCTGCTTTTGCATTTCTGTTCTACAGCTTGTTCAGCAGAGGCGGTGCTATCTATGATCTTATCAAGGTACCGCTCCTTGAAAGTGTTTGGGGATCAAGAGGTGTAGTTGGACTCATCAACTTCATACTTTGGTATGGTAATACAACAATTCTTCTTATGGCTGCTATCATGGGTGTTGATACATCACTCTATGAGTCAGCACAGATCGACGGTGCAACTTCCAGCCAGACATTCTGGAAGATCACAATTCCGCTCATCAAGCCTATCATGTCATATGTTCTTGTAACATCACTCATCGGTGGACTTCAGATGTACGACGTACCTGCCCTCCTCACAAAGGATATGGGTAGCCCTAACGGAAAACTTAAGACCGTCGTAATGATAATCCAGGCAAATAAGCAGGGCGACATCGGTAAGGCGTCTGCACTCTGCGTAATAATCTTTATCGTTTCCGCTGTTATCGGACTTGCACTTATGTTTGCGTCTGCTGACCATGACGGAAAGAAGAAAAAGAAGAAAAGGGGGTAAGCTGAAATGCCAAGAAGTACTGAAATAGTTGGTGAAAAGACAAATAGTACTGGTCTTATCATACATAGGATAATAGCTTATGTTGTCCTTGTTCTTTTGGTCGTTGTTTCACTTTTCCCATTCTATCTTTTGATAATCAACGCAACACGAGGCAGATCACAGGCAGGTATCAGGTGGTATCCTGACCACTTCCTCGCAACAAACTTCAAGAACCTTTTCAGCGGTTCAACAGCCGTAGCATACGGAAGCGTATGGCGTTCACTGGCTAACTCACTGTTCATATCAGCTTGTGCTTCATTGCTCAGCGTATACTTCTCAGCACTGACAGCATATGCAACACACGTTTACCAGTTCAAGCTGAGAAAGTTCGCAGATATGTTCATTCTCATCGTAATGATGGTTCCAACACAGGCTTCAGCTATCGGTTTCTACCAGTTCATGAACAAACTTGGCTGGACAGATACTTATATTCCGCTGATAATTCCTGCTGTCGCAGCACCAGCTACATACTACTTCATGAAGCAGTATATGGCGTCTGCACTTCCGCTTGAGATCGTAGAAGCCGCCCGTATCGACGGCTGCGGAGAGTTCAAGACCTTCAACAAGATTGTTACTCCTATCCTCAAGCCTGCATTCGCAGTTCAGATCATCTTTACATTCGTAACAAACTGGAACAACTACTTTATGCCAAGACTTATTCTTACATCAAAGAGTAAGTACACGATCCCTCTGGTACTCAACGCAATGCGTTATGCAGGACCTCAGGAGAAGGACGTGGGAATGTTCAGCTTGTACATCGTACTTGCTATCCTCCCTGTAGTAATTGTTTACCTTTGTCTTTCAAAGTTCATCATTCGTGGTGTTGCTTTGGGAAGCGTAAAGGGTTAATACGAAGCTTCAAACAGCGTACAGTTTTTCTGTACGCTGTTTTTTTTGCTCTATTCATTCCTTACTTCTCTTTCCTATTCACATAAAAGCTTCGTTTGCATACCTTTGCTATTGACCGTTATCTCCATTCTGCTCACTCTTTTCCCATTTACGCCATATCCATTACAAATTATTTTATCCGTTATATCCTCACCGCAATACCCCTCATAAGTGATATGCTCCACCAAATACTCCCTCTCTGCAAACTCTATCCTATCTTTAAGCCCGACAACTACATTATTGAGCCACTGCTTATCAAGACCATAATACTTCTCCCTCGTGATACCATGTGGTATAGTTTTACCGCTTGAATAGCTATATCCATACTCCCCGTCCACGTTTTTCATATATATCTTCGACAGCATCGATCTCGTATCAAGCTGTTTGCCGTATTCAATAATACGCTGAGTACCGATATTCACCGAAAGGATACTCAGCGACACATTGACCTGCCTGTCCCCTCTGATATATGCACGCCTGCCGTAAGCCTTGACCGCATATACGCCGATAGCCTCCCATAGTGTAGACTTCTCTTTGATGTTCACATAGTTCACAGTGTCAGTTCCACTCTCGTAGGTTATCTCACTTGAGGGACTGTAGCTCTTCATAATATCCGTCAAACTCACCTTAGACCATACCCCGGGTTCAGGCTCGTTCTGCCCCAGCATAAGTGTTATCCCACGGCTTATAAGTTCAAGAACTGTTTTTCCACCTCTCACCCTTGTTCTGATGTAATCCGCAGGACCGTAGTGCATACGCCTGCTGCCTATATAAAGTGCCACACGCCTGATATTGTTAAGATTTATGCTGTTATTCAGAAAAACAGACGCTCTAAGTTCACTGTATGGCGTATAGCGGTCTTTCACAAGCCTTGCTGAAACAATGTTTCTATAGTCCAAATTGCCGCTGCCAATAATTTCAAACCTGATGTATATCTTCGCCATTATTCCGCCCCCCTAAGCTTTATCATAAGGCTTCCGATCATCCTGTCAGGCTGAAAATCCATTTCTATCTCTGAGAGTATGTATCCGCTGTATAAGACCCCGTCTGCCGTGAAATTGATCGCCTTTCCTCCGTTCTCGCTTAGAGCAGCCCAAGCGTAAGCCTTGTCCGACGGAGCGATCCTGCCGCTGAACTGAAATATCTCCGCCGCCTTACCTGAGATATTTCGCAAAATACCATTCACAGCCTTTGTTTCCTCCTGAATGTAACCTCCGCTTCGTTTAACTCCGTCCATGTAAAATGAACGTGTGCCGATGTCAAGCTTTATCTTTCCCTTTTTACTCACTTATATCCTCCTCACTGCAAATGCCGATACTAAGCTCTGCCTGCCTTTCGAGCCTGTGAAGTGGCAATGTCTGAACTGCGCTTCCAAGCTTTACTCTCTTTACATTCAGAACCTCGCTTTTTGCAAGCTCCGCCATAACGCTTTCACACTTTTCCTGAAGCTCCTCCGTGTCATCGTATTTTCCTGCCTTGCCCATGAGCCGCAGGTCGATATGACATATATACTCAGTGTAAAGCTTTTTGCCGCCCTGCCCAATGACTTCATCGACCACATCATAGCCTTTAAGTCCATAGAAGCCAATTGCTTCCCCGCTGTGCAATAGACTGTCAGCCGATGTGTATTCACCCATTGCAGTAAAGCCTGCTCCGTCAAGTATCTTTTTTATCTCTGCCGCCATTTCTGTCCAGACTGTCATGGCTCGTCCTCCTTCCTAATATGCGATAACGGCATTGAATACAAAGCCGTCCTTTGAGAAAAATCTTTCCGCCCTTGAAACTGCACTGTCACGAAGCTCTCTTGCCGCCTTTATCCTGTTCTCCTCGTCAAAAGCCTCCACCGCCTTGCCCTGTGTCGTAAACATGATCTTGTATTCAGCGGCTTTCAGACAAATAAATCTGTAAAAGACCTCCGCTGCCGCCGCAAATTCGCATATAGCCGTCCCACCCTCAGCGACCATTCGCTCCTGGTCAACAGCCTTTTCCATTTCGTCAGCACACACCGTTATAAGCCCTGCATACACCTCAGCCGACGTGCTGTCAAGTCCGCTTAGCTCCATGAAATTGCTCTTTACATTGTCCTTGCTTATTACCATTTTCCTGCTCCTTTCAAAAAAAATATACCCGCCCACCGTCCCTTTTTTCATTGTCCTCTCAGCTTACTTTGTAGTTTTCAGCGTCTTTACAGCACCGCTCGTAAGTACAGAGAAACCTGCAAGCACTGAGCAAACGATCTCGTTGCACTGATTAGTAAGAAGCTTATCGTAGTCCACGATAACATCTCCTCCAAGCACCATTTCAACCGCACTGCTCTGGTCGATGCCCACCGCAATACCGCCTGTGAGCTGAGGGCATTTTACAAGCGTTACACCATATGGCGTCTGAACTGTGCCGCCTGCCATATAGTCGCCAATGCAGTATTTCATCTCGTCCATAGCAAGGATCTTAGCCATAACATCAGGAGTACAGATCATGGTCGTCATGTTAAACTCGCCCATGGAAGCCCAAAAAGCCGCCAGATCAGCGTAAGTAAGCTCACTGCCAATAAGAGTCTGAGCTGTAATACCTCTTGTTATCTCAGTCATGGCAAGACTGTTCACATCTCTGCTTATAGTCGCCCCAAGGTTTCTCAGCACCACGCCGAAAGCCTCAAGCTTCTGCTTCCTTACAGACTCAAAAGAACAGTTAAGACGTCTTGCAAACTTTGTAAGAGTCTTACTGGAGGTGCTAAGTCTGACAGTTGTAATAGGCACATTTCCACCCTCTGCCACAACATCAGTTGAACCTGACTTTGTAACGTTCAGACCTCTGAAATCCACTCCGTCAGTGTATGAAACAGCCGCCGCTACCTTGCCCATGATAGAAGCCTCGTCCATGCCCTGCTTGACAGTGCGTCTTATGTACTCAGGGAAAAGCACTGCCGATTCAGTGGAAATGAAGAATTTCTCCACCTTGTCAGAATTTGCACCCTTTACCTTGATGTCAAAACGCTTGAGCTGTCTTTCAAAAGCGTCAAGACCTTTAAGCTCGGTGTTCTCATAGTTTGCGTCAGGATCAAGCTCAGCCAGCGCCTGTGTGAATGTCTTGCCTGTGATAGAATAAAGTCCCTTTTCAAGTTTGATATTGTTGTACATATTATTTTCTCCTTTTCGATAATTAAATTTGTCCGATTTTTTGTACTGATTTTCGTATCATCGAAAACCATTTGTCTTTTCGGGTGAACACTGTTCGCCCCTACAGTGATGATATCACATTCTGGCATTTAAACCCCTATCTCCACATTGTCATCGCCCCCTTTCACATCTGTCCCTTACATCTTGTAATCCCCCGTGATAAAGCTCTCCCTTTCGGCTTTGTAGACCTCCTCATTCTCAGCCGCCTGCTTTTCAAGCCTGCCACGGAAGTCGATAAGCTCCGTAACTGTCATAAGCTCCGCAAGTTCTTTCACACGCTTTGCACTCATAAAAGGCTTGCAGAAATAGCTGAGCCTTAAAACGTCCTTTTCAAAAGCTTCCCTCGCAAGGGCAAGCTCATAGCTTTTGTCGGTGCTTTCCTGTTTCTCCCTTAAAGCAAAACGCTTCGTTACCCCTGCGTTTACCTGTGCAGGCACTGCCACGAACGACCATTCGTAAGCGTCAAGCGGCTCGTCAAGAATGTGATAACACAGCTTACCGCCGTATTCACCGCCCTTTTCATGGTCACAGCCGCCCTTGTACATATCCGCTCCGCATACAGAGCAAAGCTTCTTTCCCATGGTGCAGCTAACGGATACCTCTTTCTTTATTCCGCCCTGGATCTCGCTTATAAGGTCGCCGTTAGAACCAGTTCGCACCATGTAAGCCTTTGCCATAAGCCTGCGGTAGACCTCTCCGTCTGTCGTAGTTTTCTCAGGCAGAGTTTCCACCCAAGTGTCGAATATTCTGGCAGTCTGCTTTGAGCTTTTAGGGTCATGGTCGAAAATACCCGTTCTGCCCTTAAAAAGCTCCGCAAGCTTCTCCAAAGCGCCTGATGAAAACTTTTCACCATCTCTGTCAATATCATTGTCACAAAGCGCCACCCTGAAAACAAAGACCTTGTCCTCCGTGAGCGGCTCTCTCGCATAGCCGTTTATCTTTTCAAGCTCCTCGCCTGATACTGTTTCGCTCATTGCATTTCCTCCTTTTTTCTCTCGTTCTCTACCCTTTCGTTTTCAAGCTCCGCCGTCTTAGCCTGCGCATTATAAAGTCTTGACTTCGCCAACGCTTCCTCGTCCTGAAGATTTATGTTGTCCCACTCTATCTCCACCCCACAAGCATATCCGTTAAGCCTTAAAAACGCCTCGCATATCTCTCTGAGTATAGGTTCAAGCAGTCTGCGGTAATATTCAAGCTCGCTTGTGAGGATATCCGATTGCTGTGCAGACATTCGCTCAGTGGTTGACCAGTTCAGCCCAAGCAAAAACGGTGGTATTGAAAGCTTCGCCACAAGCTGTTCCATAAGCTGTCTGACAGGTATCTCCGTGTCTATCATCTGATTGTCAGCGCCTATGACCTTTATGTCCACATCACCCACAGCCACAAAATCCTGCACAGAGCCGTTTCGTGAGGCTCTCATGCCTCTGCTCCATTCCTGAGCTATCTGCTCTGCACGCTCCTTGGCTCTCGCCCTGTCGCTCTCCCCCTCAGGGTGATAAGTCACCGCATATCGCACATTTCCTACCCTGTCGAAGTTCTGCCCCATGCACTCGTAAATTCGCATAAGTATCTCGCTCAGCGCAGGCAATCCACGGAGTATGGACACCCCGTCAGGGTGCTTAGGACTAGGATTGAGCGCCGTGTAAAGCAGTTTTTCAGGACTCTTTACCGGTATCTCCTCACCGCTTCCCATGTAAAAAATACGTTTTTCAAAAGCGTTCCTGCCCTCACGCACTCTGTACAAAGTCGGGTCGCCAACATATATCCCCTTTACCTTGCCTGTCCTGTAATCTGCATATATCCTGCCTATCGCCTTGCCATATGTAAGCAGTGAATCCAGATACATATCCGCAAAAGTGTAAATGGACTTTCCCGACACCCCCACGGAAACCTCTCTGCAAAACCTGTCAAGCTCCACTTGCGCCCTCTCGTCACAAGCCGTGACCTTAAAGCCCCCTGTGAGCCTTATTATCTTGCCGAAACAAGCGTCGATAACAGGAACATTCGCCCTGAGTGCGTCATAAAGCTCCTGCTGAAAAACCCCCTCAGGCGCAAGACTGTAATGAAACCCCGACTCTCTGTCAGAGCCTGCCGTGTTCGGCACAAATTCACGGACCTTCTTTCTGAAAATACTCATTTTCTCTCCTTTCTTTCTGTACACTTTTTTGTACTAATGTTCAACTGTCAGTACAAAAAAGTCGTCCTTTTCACGCCCCAGACATTCTGCCGCAAAGTATCTCATATCGTCCATGGCGTGATCGTTCTCTTTCACAGGTGCGTCCTTTCCTGCCTTTTCGTCCCAGCGGTAAAGATTTATCTCACGAAGCGTATCACGACACCTGCGGTTTATCCTTATCCTGCCGTCCTTTATGCAGTCTGACACAAGCCTGATACCCGAAACAACGTCGTTCTTTGCAGGCTGGACAGTGAATTTTCCATGCCTGCGTATGCACTGTATGAACGAAGCCGCCGAGGGGTCGCAAATGACCTTTTCGATGCAAAGCCCGTCGGCAAGCTCTTCAAGCCCCTTGTAATGCTCCTCGTCAGTTTTCTGCATACCTTCACGTCGAGAATCATAGTAATACTCCCTGAGTCTGTACCATACTCCACCACTCTCGCCCCAAAGCCCGAAGCTTGAAGGATTTACAGTACCGTAATCACAGCTTATAACATACCGCTCGCACTGTATATCCCCCTCAAAGACGTTTTTCTCCTCGTCGAACATAGGGTAAACAAGCCCCTCTGCCGCCGTCCATTTGCCAAGTACAAAACGCTCGTAAAACGTCCCCGTATATATCCTGTGATAGCGTTCTATCACCGCCCGGTCAAGGGTCGGATTGTCCTCCAGCACAAAATGTCTGTAGATAAGCCGTTTTTCCTCCGCCTTGTCTATCCACTCTTTCTTGAACCAGTGGTAAGGATTGTCAGGGTTGCAGTTGAACCACAGCTTGCTCCCCGCCACCGAACACCTTGCCACAGCCTGCTCTATAAAGCTTCTGGGCATAAGTGCCGCCTCGTCAAGAAGCACCCCCGCAAGGGTCACGCCCTGGATAAGAGAGGGCGAGCCTTCGTCCCTGCCGCCAAAGTAGTAAAACCTGTTTTTCCTGCCGCAAAAGCTCACGTCCATATAGTTCTTTGACGTGACCTCCACAGCCGTCATGCCCATGGCTTTCATATACTCCCTGAGCGCAGGCAGGATATTCCTTTTCAGCGACACGATAGTTTTTGAGCATAGCCCAAAAATGCACTCGTCAAAATTAGTCATTGCCCATGTCATAAAAGACGCCGACAAACAAAAGGTCTTGCCAGATCTGACCGCACCGTCACAGATTATCCCGTCGTAATCACTAAGATCCCGTGCCGTCCACCATCTGAAAACAAACCTCTGATTTTCCGACAGCCTTGTTATTTTCACAAGCTATCACCGTCCCTGCCGTAAATGCTCTCGATAAGTCGCTTCGACTCACCGCCGCCGTCAAGCTGAGGCGCAAGCTCCCCAAGCTTTTCCAAGGCTTTCTGCCTGTCAAAAAACTTGATCTCCAAAACATTCTTTCCGCTGATCTTTATCTCACTCACATTGAAAAGATCCATGCCCATGATGTCCCTTGCCGTCATGTTCTCAGCGTCAAAAACAAGCTTTACAGCGTCATTCACCGCCCCGAAAGCTATCCTGTTCAGCCCTCGCTTCACATAAGAAAGGGTGTCGCTGTCAGCCTCCTCCAGCTTTTTAAGCTCCGCCTCCGTTTCTGCCGAGTGCAGAAGCTCAAGCCCCCTGTCCTCAGCCTCCTCCGCCCTTGCACCGGTGTGCAAAGCCGCTTCACGAAGATTTCTCAGATAGAAGAAAAATCTCGCAAATTTTTTCTGTTCGCCTGCCATATCGTTCCTCCTTTTTTAATTTCTGCGAAAGATGTACCACCGTATCTTAACGGCTCTCAAAAAACATCTCTCACTTATCCCGAAAAATGCCCCTTTTGTTGCATAAAAAATGCAACAATTGCAGAAATGTTGCCAAATTAAATCATTTATCATTTGTTTGCATAAATCGTCCTGCCCAAAACTGTGCAAAAGCCACATACTTTCATGAACAGAAAAATTGTTGGTAAAAAGAAATACTTTTATTTTTTGAGCCGTTTCGTACTATTACTGCACCTTATTTCAGACAAATATGTAAGTCATGCGAAACTTTCAATATACCTTATGAAAAAAAGTATATATTACTTGACAAAAGCCGAAAAAATAGTACAATAGTAAGTGTATGACACTAATTTGAAGAACAACGCAGGAGGTAAAAATATGAAAATGAGAGGTATCTATTCCTCAGTAACAGATATCAGACGAAAGGTCTTTACAGAGGTGGCAAGACTTGCCTATGAAGAGGGCGATTATGCCGAAAAGATCGCAGAGCTTCCTTATAAGATAGTACCGGGAAGCAAGGCTGTTTACCGTGAGTCTATCTTCCTTGAAAGAGCTATCGTTGAAGAAAGGCTCCGTCTTGCTATCGGTCTGCCCCTAAGACCGATCGAGGAGCATAAGTCTGTGGCTGACGGCATTGAAGAAAGTGCGATCGCAGAAAAGTATTACGATCCACCGCTTGTAAACATAATCAAGTTTGCCTGCAACGGCTGTCCTGAAACTCATTATCATGTTACCGACTGCTGTCAGGGCTGTCTTGCACACCCATGTCAGGAAGTCTGTCCAAAGGGTGCAATAACCATCAAGCATGGCAAGTCAGTAATAGATCAGTCTAAGTGTATAAAGTGCGGCAGATGTCAGAGCGTCTGTCCATACAATGCAATAAACAAAATGGAAAGACCATGCGCAAGAGCTTGCGGCATGGACGCTATCGGCTCAGACGAAGAGGGCAAGGCAAAAATAGATTATGACAAGTGCGTATCCTGCGGAATGTGTCTTGTAAACTGTCCATTCGGCGCTATCGTAGACAAGGGACAGATATTCCAGCTTATAACAGCAATGAAGAAAAAGAAGAAGGTCATCGCTATCGTAGCACCTGCATTTGTAGGTCAGTTCGGACCAAAGGCAAGCCCTGAAAAGCTCACAGCGGCAATGAAGAAGCTTGGCTTTGCAGACGTGGTCGAGGTAGCAATAGGTGCAGACCTTTGTTCCATCGAAGAGGCGAAGGACTTCATGAGAGAAGTTCCTGAACATCAGCCATTCATGGCGACATCATGCTGTCCTGCATGGTCAGTAATGGCGAAGAAGCTTTTCCCTACCCTTGCCCCATACATTTCAATGGCTTTGACCCCAATGGTACTTACAGCAAGAATGCTCAAAAAGGACGATCCTGACGCTTGTATCGCATTTATCGGACCATGTGCGGCAAAGAAGCTTGAAGCTTCAAGACGTACTATCCGCAGCGACGTAGACTTTGTGCTTACCTTTGAGGAACTCATGGGAATGTTCAATGCCAAGGGCGTAACATTTGAAGACATTACAGATGAAGAAAAGGTAGATCTTTGCGAGGGTACAGGTGACGGACGTGGCTTTGCAGTAAGCGGCGGCGTAGCAAAGGCAGTAGCAGACGTTATCCACAAGCTTGACCCTGAGCGTGAGGTCAAGGTAGTATCAGCGCAGGGACTTAAAGACTGCCGCAAGCTTCTCACGCTTGCGAAAGCAGGCAAATATGACGGCTATCTTCTCGAGGGCATGGCTTGTCCGGGCGGCTGTGTAGCAGGTGCAGGTACGCTTCAGGCGGTAGAAAAGAGTACAGCGCTTGTAAACAAATATGTAAAGGACGCACCTTTACAGAACTCTCTCGACTCCAAATACGAGATCAATCTTGATCTTATCACCGAGTCGCATGATGACAAATAAGAGATAGAATTGAAACGGGCAGCGTTATGCTGTCCGTTTTTTTGTACTGTCACTCGCCGTGACGGGCATTTTACGCCATACATTGTGGTATAAAACACTTTTTCACCGCTTTTTGAATTCGTATAGAATACTACACATTGTAATTATCACACACCCCCTGATACCCCCACAAACGGCAGTAGGGGCGAACAGTGTTCGCCCGTCGAAGAAACAAGCCCACGATTATATCATTTGTTGGATAGAACTAAAAACTATCCAATCACATCTTCAGTGTAGCGGAACAATATTCTCCACACGGCACGTCTACACAACATTGTGATAAATTCAAACCTTGCCGTTCCCCGAAACGGGACGTCGAGGGCGCCGTCCCCTACAATGCTGAATTTACAGCAATTTCTGAGCATGGGCGAACGCTGTTCGCCCCTACAAATATTCGTGCAAGTTTCTGTCACCGCAAAATCGTTTCGCTCGGTACTTTATTTTACTTCATGCTTGTAATTTTCTTTGGATTGCTATGCCAATTCCTCATTCCTCACTCCTCACTCCTCACTTAAACTCCCCTCCCCCCTTGATTTTTCCCGTAATATGTAGTATAATAAATGAAATAGTGCATAATAACAGAAAAATTCTTACAGAGAGGATCTTTATAAAATGGAAATAATCAATAAGTCCGATGAAAAACTCCTTGCAGAATATGAACAGTTCGCAAGCACCAGCAAATACGGCAATTTCATGCAATCCCTCAAATGGCCGAAGGTAAAGGACAACTGGGGCTGGGACGCTGTTATCTCCCGTGACGCTGACGGCAATATCCGTGGAACTTGCCTTATCATAATCAAAAAAGTGCCTATTTTCGGTGTTACTTTTATGTATGCCCCTCATGGCCCTGTTTGCGACTGGTCTGATAAAGAGGTCATGACCGACCTTTTCGAGGGCGTAAAGGTGCTTGCAAAGAAATACAAATGCTACCAGTTTATGTGGGATCCTTGTTTCGAGGAGGGCGACGACAAGTGTACAAAGCTTATCGAGGACATGGGCTTCAAGCACATACACAAAGCGGCTGAGCTGACCACTATTCAGGCTCGTAATAACTATATGCTCAGAAATATCGAGGGCAAGACCCCTGACGAGGTCATGGCGACTTTCAAGCCTGACTGGAGAAACCGTATCAGAAAAGCCCCTAGAAAGGGCGTTTACTGCAAGGCTTGCGGCACTGAGGCTCTTGACGATTTCTACCCTCTCATGCAGGCAACAGGTATCAGAGATGGCTTCTCTATCCGTTCAAAGGAGTATTTTGTAAAAATGCTCAATGGACTTGGTCCTGAACACTGCCGACTTTTCATGTGCTATGTTGACGAGGACGGCAAGCAGATACCGTTGTCAGGTGCAGTAACAACACAGTATGCAGGCAAGACCTGCTATGTTTACGGTGCTTCCGCAAACCACCACAGAAACCTCTACCCTAACTATCTCATGCAGTGGACGATGATAAACTGGGCTTTGGAGGGCAAAAACTATATCTATGATTTTCAGGGCATACCATTCTACAACGATGAAACAAACCCTAACTACGGCGTATACAAGTTCAAAAAGGGCTTCAACGGCGAGGTCGTTACCTATGAGGGCGAATTTTTCTACATTTTCAAGCCTTTCATGAAGAAAGTCGTAGACTTCTGTGAAAAGATAGTTATGGATAGACACGAACGCAAAAGACAGAAGCTTCTCAAAAACAGAAATAAGGATATGCAGTAGACGGCAATAGATTAAATTTAAAAATTTTTGAACAGTTTATACATTTTTACCCATTCTTTACACAGACAACATTTGATTTTTACTTATATGTGATATGATTTACAAAGAGGTGAGCAAGGTGCATAAAGGCGTTATAAGGACCTTGTGGCTCATTGCCGCATTGAGCCTGGTGCTGAGTTATGCTGTGATGTGCATTGCATGGCTTTCAAAGGGCTGTCGCTATGGAGCGCAGTTTTGCATAAACGTTTTTATGAAAGCGCTTCCTCTTTGTCTTATATTCCTGTGCATCGTCGAGCTTGCAGGGCTTTTCATATGGGTCTTCAAAATAAAAAAACTCGAAAGGCTCTACGCTAAAAAGGGCGGCTGTGACGAATATTTTGAGCTTCTTGAAAAATATCTTCTCAGGCAGAACAAAGATAAGGGTCACGGGCTTTTGAAGCTTGCCGCTGTTTACATTTCAGAAAAACGCTTTGAAAACTGTTTTCACACACTTGACCGTATAGCTTTTGATAAGCTTACCCCCTCAGATCAGAACAAGTATTTTGAACTGCTTCTTTACGGCAGGCTCATGTCAGGTGATATTTCTCAGGCAAACGAGATATTTGTTTCGGCAGAGCATTACTTCAAGCGAGGTCTTCTCGATAAACGCAATGGGCAAATGCTTTTCACACTTGGTCTGCTGGAATATTTCAACGAACGCTTTGAAGCAGCGGTGAAGTTTTTTGACAGCGCAGAGAAAAGCCGTGACGCTGACAAGACGCTTCGGTGCAACTGTGAGCTTTACAAGGGCGAGTGTTTTCTCGCTCAGGGTGATGTGAGATCGGCAAAGGCTTCGGCTGAAAAAAGTGCAGCGCTCATTGGTGACGATAAGCAGGAAGCACGGCTGGGAAAGCTGATGACACAGGTAGAAAAAGCTTACATCAGAACAAAAGAAAAGTCTGCTGATACGAAAGCAGACAACACCACGGAAGGAGGATATGCCTTTTAAGGCATAGAAACAAGTATGATAATAAACGCACTCAGAGGCTTTTGCATGGCTCTTGCGGACAGCGTCCCTGGAGTTTCGGGAGGAACTATAGCATTCCTGCTGGGCTTTTATGACAGCTTCATAAATTCCCTTAACGACATTATGGGACGTGACAATGCAAAGCGTAAAAAAGCATTTTTCTTTCTTATAAAGCTTGGCGTGGGCTGGGTGATCGGTATGCTTCTTGCAGTAAGCGTGCTTGCAAACGTGTTTGAAAGCGGAATCTACAAGGTAAGCTCGCTGTTTCTGGGCTTTATCATTCTGGCGATACCGGTCATGATAATGGAAGAAAAAGAGAGCATTAAGGGCAAATATTACAACATCGTATGGGCTGTTATCGGCATTGCTATCGTTGTGGGCATTTCCCTTATAAATCCCTCCGGCAGCGGAGCTGACGTTTCTCACATGAATATAGGCACAGTGATATTCGTTGTTCTTGCAGGAATGTGCGCAATATCTGCAATGGTGCTTCCCGGCATTTCAGGCTCCACCATACTTCTCACATTCGGTCTTTATATGCCTGTTATCACGGGAATAAAAGAGTTCCTCCATTTGAACTTTGAGTATTTCGGACTTCTCTGCTCTTTGGGTATCGGCATTATCCTTGGGGTGTTCATTACTCTCAGGCTTATCAAAAAGGCTCTTGAAAAGTTCAGAAGCCAGACTATCTACTGCGTTATCGGCATGATGATAGGCTCACTGTACGCCATAGTTATAGGTCCTACAACGCTTAAAGAGCCGAAAGACCCTATGTCCTTCGGCACATTCAGCATCGTATTTTTTATCATCGGTGCAGCGATAGTGTTCGGTATTCAGGTAGCAAAGAGCGTGTATGACAAGAAACAGCTTGCAAAGGCTGAAGAAAAGATAGAAGAAGAATAGATATTATATCAAAACGAACGAATATATAAAAAGGCTCAATTTCTGCATCATAGAAATTGAGCCTTTTGCTGCAAATAACGTAAGTACACTTTTTTCTGAACACATATTGTATGGCCTATATGCCCACCTAGCAAATTCATATTCTTGTGATTATATAAAAACTACCGCCCTTACTGCCCCCTTTTGCTGTTCATTCTTCCAAAATCAGCATTTTATACAATTGAACGCCTTGACAATTATGCAACTATACCATATAATAAAATTAGACAAATACTATATCCTGTATTATATTCCAAACATAATATGACAGCTATTGCAGAAATAGCATATCAGCGTCTATGATTTCTACAAATCATATGCCTGCCCTATGTAAAAAGTGTTTAAATTTTAGGGGCGTTTGGCATTTTTTCTTGCAAAAATTGTCGGCTTGTGGTATAATTATCAGCAGCAGGGGCGTGTTATTCCCCCAACGGGTGAAAACTATCCTTATTTCTCAAACGTTTTCGCCAATACAGTTATAAAGGTGCAGAGCGCAAAGCTCGACTTGAAAGTATATAGGAGGTAAAGATTTATGGCAAATAGTGCTGTAGAAAAAACAATTTCCACGCAGGAACTTAAAGAAAAGCTTCTTGACGTTCTTCACAACGATTTCCAGACAACACCTGAGGACGCTTCCGATCAGCAGGTATACGAGGCTCTTTCTAAGATCGTTGTAGGCATTCTTAAAGCTAAGAGAAGAAAGTTCACTGTTAAAACTCAGTCTGAGGGCAAGAAGAAGGTCTACTATCTTTCAATGGAATTTCTTATGGGAAGAAGCCTTAAGACTTCTCTTTATAACCTTGAAATGCAGAAGCAGGCTACAAAGGTCCTTAAGGACATGGGCATTTCTATAAACGGCATTTACGAGTGTGAGCCTGACGCAGGTCTTGGCAACGGCGGTCTTGGAAGACTTGCTGCCTGCTATCTTGACGCTCTTGCTGCCGACGGCTACCATGCTACAGGCTATTCTATCTGCTATGAATACGGTATCTTCAAGCAGAAGCTGGAGGACGGCTGGCAGACCGAGCTTCCTGACAACTGGCTCCCAGGCGGCTCTGTATGGCTCGTTCCTGTTCCGTCAAAGGCTGTCGAGGTTCGTTTTGACGGCGAGCTTAAGGAATACTGGGACAATCAGTATCACTGCGTAACTCACGAGAACTACACATCAGTTATGGCTGTTCCATACGATCTGTTCGTATCAGGCTACAACAGCGAAGCAGTTTCAAAGCTCAGACTTTGGAAAGCTGAAATGGCTGACTTTGATATGTCAATGTTCAATCAGGGCGACTATCAGAAGGCTCTTAGCAAGAACATCATTTCACAGGCTATCACAAAGGTGCTTTATCCTAACGACAACCACGCAGAGGGCAAGTCACTCAGACTTAGACAGCAGTATTTCCTTTGCGCTGCTTCTATCGGCGATATCGTAAACCAGCACATGAGCGTTTACGGCACACTTGACAACCTCCATGAAAAGGTAGCTATCCACATCAACGATACTCACCCGACACTTGCTATCCCAGAGCTTATGAGAGTTCTTCTTGATGACTGTGGCTATTCATGGGACAAGGCTTGGCACATCGTTACGAACACATTTGCATACACAAACCACACTGTAATGCCTGAGGCTTTGGAGAAGTGGGACTGCAACCTCCTCAAGAGCGTTTGCCCTAGAATCTTCTCTATCATTATCGAGATAAACGAGCGTTACTGCAAGGATCTTTGGGAGAGATACAAGGATCAGGCTAAGGTTTCACATATGTCTATCGTTGAGGACAACAAGGTGAAAATGGCTACACTTTGCGTACACGCTTGCCACAGCGTAAACGGCGTTGCAAAGATACACTCTGAGATCATCAAGAAGGAAACATTCAAGGACGAGTATCTTGACACACCAACAAAGTTCAAGAACGTTACAAACGGTATCGCATACAGAAGATGGCTTTATCAGTCTAACGAGGGTCTGACAGATCTTCTTTGCGAGAAGATAGGCGACGGCTTCCTCAAGAATGCCGCTGAGCTTTCTAAGCTTGCTGTATTCAAGGACGACAAGGACGTTCTTGACAGACTTGCAAAGATCAAGCTTGACAACAAGAAGAGTTTTGCAAAGTATGTAAAGAATCAGTATGGCGTTATTCTCAACACTGACTCTATCTTTGACGTTCAGGTAAAAAGACTTCACGAATACAAGAGACAGCAGCTCAACGCTTTGAACATCATAGCACAGTACAACTACCTCAAGGCTAATCCAAACGCTGATTTTGTACCAAAGACATATATCTTTGCTGCAAAGGCTGCTCCTGGCTACTACATGGCAAAGCAGATCATCAAGCTTATCTGGAACATTTCTCAGGAGCTGAAAAAGGATAAGAAACTCAACGAGAAGCTCAACGTTATCTTCCTTGAGGACTACAACGTATCACTTTCTGAGATACTCATGCCAGCGGCAAACATCTCTGAGCAGATCTCACTTGCTGGTACAGAGGCTTCAGGTACAGGTAACATGAAGCTTATGATAAACGGTGCTATCACACTGGGTACTCTTGACGGAGCAAACGTTGAGATACACGAGCAGGTAGGCGACGACAACATCATCATCTTCGGTATGAACGTTGACGAGGTAAACGCTTGCAAGTCAGGCTACAAGCCTATGGACATCTACAACTCCAACGCAGTTGTTAAGCAGGCTATCGACACACTTCAGTACGGCATCAACGGACAGCAGTTCAACGAGATCGCTGACAGCCTGAAGAACTCTGACCCATACATGGCTCTCAAGGACTTCGATTCTTATCAGAAGGCACAGGCTTACGCTTCTGAGTGCTACAAGGATCAGACAAAGTGGCAGAAGATGAGCCTTGCAAACATTGCAGGCGCAGGCATTTTCTCCGCAGACCGTTCTGTTGAGGACTACGCTAGAGATATCTGGGGTCTTTCAAAGTAATTTATTAATACAAAAAAATTATCGGACAGTTGCTTGGTGCGGCTGTCCGATTTTTTGTACATATATGCAATTCATAAAGCGATAGATTTGTAGGGCGACATAACGGGCGAGAATATCGGAACGTCGGGGGCGCCGTCCCCTACATTGTTTGTGCAATATTTATAAAATGTGAAAATCAACATAAATAGTGACGTGGGAGAAAAGCGGGCTGTCGAGGGCGCCAGCACCTACATTGTTTGTGCGATGTTTATTCAATGTGAAAAGCAACATAAATAGTGACGTGCGAGAAAGGCGGGCTGTCGAGGGCGCCAGCCCCTACATTGTTTTGACACACAAAAAAGGACGGCTTTTCTTCGCCGTCCTTTTGATTTCTAATTTAGTCCTCGTCAGCAAGTGCAAAATCTATCTTGCCGGAGTTTACATTTGCGTTTATCACCTTTACTCTGATAGGGTCGCCCACACGATATTCCATTCCGTTTGTAAGGTTTTTCAGGCTCACCATATCGTCGCAGACATACTCGCCGTCAGGCATATTGTCCGTGTGAAGAAGTCCCTCGCAGGTGTCAGGAAGTGCGATAAAAAGACCAAACTCAACAGCTGAAACCACTGTTCCCTGAAACTCCTCACCGATATGAGCGTTCATATACTCAGCCTTATAGCAGTCCTCACAGCTTCGCTCCACCTGCATTGCGGTAAGCTCCGTCTTTGTGGACTGGTCGGCGGAGGCGTAAACGAACTTGTTGAACTTTGTGGCGCACTCCTCTGCACTGCTGCCACTGAGAAAAGCTGACATTATCCTATGGATAGTCAGGTCAGGGTAACGTCTGATAGGTGAAGTGAAGTGGGCGTAATCCTCCAGCGCAAGTCCGAAGTGACCCACAGGCTCGGTGGAATATCTTGCCTTTGACATACTCCTCAGAACGATATTGTTCATGATAAGGTCGATATCAGTACCCTTTGCGGCTTTTAGTATCTCCGACATATCCCCAGGGCAAGCCTTTTCGCCCAGCTTATACTGGACGTTGAGCTTGACAAGCGCTTCTCTCAGGGATTCAAGCTTCTCGTCTGACGGCTCTTCGTGGATACGATAAACGAACGGCAGGTTATTATCCATGCCAAATCTTGCGGCACACTCGTTTGCAACAAGCATGAAGTCCTCTATTATCTCCTCGCTTCTTCCACGGGTACGCCTCTCAACGCCCACGCAGATATCCTCGTCATTGATGATAAGCTTGCTCTCAGAGGTTTCAAGCTCAGGACAGCCACGGTTTTTCTTGTTTTTGTACAAAATATCCGCAAGCTCCTTTATAATAGGAAGCTGACCTGAAACATCGGCATATTTTTCTTTAAGTTCAGCATCGTCACTGCCTGCCAAAAGTGAATTTATCTCGGAATAAACGCCCTTTACACGGGAGCGGATAACAGTTTTTGCAAACTTATAGTCGGTGATATTGCCCTGCTTGTCAAGTTCACAAAGACATGAGAACGCAAGTCTGTCCTCCTGCGGATTAAGGGAGCAGATACCATTTGAAAGCTCTTTCGGGAGCATTGGTATAACTCGGTTTGCGTAATAGACGCTTGTGCCACGCTTGAAAGCTTCGTTATCCAGTTGTGACTTTGGCTGAACATAATGGGAAACGTCGGCAATGTGAACGCCAAGGAGATAACCTGTTTTTGTTCGTTCAACAGAAATTGCGTCGTCGATATCCTTTGTATCTGCGCCGTCAATGGTGAATATCGGCTTGTCACGAAGGTCAAGGCGGTTGGGTATCTCCTCTTTTATCCTTGAATAATCGGACACTTCCCTAGCTTCATAGATGACCTCGCTTGGGAAAACAGGGGTCAGACCATTGACCTCAAGGACGCTCATTGCACAGGCGGAGGCTTTCATGGAGCTTCCATAGCTTGAAACTATCTCGCAGACGTGTTCAGAGTGCCTGTTTCCACGCTTTGTGACCTGCGCCACCACCTTATCGCCCTCGTGAAGCTCAAGACGCATTGGGTTCTCAAAGATCATTGCATATTTCGACAGCATATCAGGAACGATTTTCAGCACGCCGAACTCGCTTACAAGCTCTCCTGTGAACTTAGCAAAATTCTCCTCTACGATGCTCATGACCTCGCCCTCGGTGCAAGCCCCCTCGCCCTTGAAGGTTCTCACAAGGACGATATCGTGTGGCATTGCGCCTTTGAGGTACTTGCCCACAACAAAAATTTCCTCGTCAGTGTCAAGATTTTTCACAAAGCCGTAGGTCTTATTGAGCCTTACCACCTCGCACTTGACGAACTTCTTAGGGTCAACGAGCCTTATGCCGAATTTATCTTCCATTATTTCGCCGTTTTTCTTCATTTTGTCAACGACTTTTGTGAATTTTTCAAACTCAAAGCCCTTCCCTCTGCATGATCTCAGCAGTTCTTTAAAAGTCAGTGGCTTTTTGCCTGCTTTTTTCAATTTTGAGTATATTATTTTTCTGTAATCTAACTTCATAAATTTCCTTTCTTTTTACTGTTACTTTACTTTCCAAAAGAAAAAGCCCTGCACGGAGCAGGGCGGGCAATTATTTCTTGATCTGATAAATGATATTTACAGCAAGAGTTATCACGAATATCAGTATCGCACTTATCCTTGTCAGTCTGTTAAGCTTAGCGTCCTTGGTGTTTGAACCGTTCTTTCCATAGAAAGAATCGTTATATCCACCACCGATAGCAGATGTAAGACCCTGCTCTTTGGTGTCCTGCGCAAGAACTACAAGTATGATAACGAGGCTGGCTACGATCAGCAGTGCGCCTGCAACGATCTCAATTACGCTCATTTTTGTTCCTCCAAAACATAATTATACATTTTAATATATTATAGCACACATCTTCTCAGATTGCAAGGGGTTTTCAGAATTTTTTCAATTCTTTTTCTTTTTATCGGTGCTTTCAGCCTTTGAGGTGGTATCTTTCTGCTTCTCCACCTGCTGGATAACTGTGACGTTTGACACATCAAGACGTTTTTTCAGAAGCTCTGTGACAGTTTTGAGCTGTTCATCGGTAAGTGCCTTGTTCTCATATAGCACCACTGTTATGCCATTAACTGTTGTGGGCGAGCCTACTGAATGGCTGCTCATGTGACCGCCTGCCGCACCTGTTATGTTGGGATAAACGATAGCAAGCTCCTCGGCGATATCGCTCATGTCTATATCATAGCTCTGATAGCTGTCAAGCTGTGCTTTCAGATTTTCATTCTCGGCTTTAAGGTCGTCGTTTTCTTTCTGCGCAAGCACCTGTGCCACCTTGTTCTGTGTTTCCTCATCGTCGGCATTCTTTTCAAGCATCTTTTCTACCTCGTCAGCGGTAACACCGCTTTCCACCTCGGTCTGTGTTATCACAAGCTTATAATCTCCCAATCCGAAAGCTTTCAGCTCGCTTTGAAGCGCCTTTGTATCGGCAGTGCTTATCTTCTTGCCAAGAAGTGCCACTTCTATCATACGTTTATCGGTATCTATAGTTTTCTGCACTATCTGAGTGCCGTCAAAGTCAAAATTCTCGGTGATAAACTTCTCTGCACTGCTGTTATCCATTGTCTTTTTCACAATATCATAGCCAAGATAAATACTAGGCAGCATGGTAATAACTGTGATAAAAGCGATATTTCTGTGTATCTTTTTCAAAGCCTTCGGGGAAATATCGTTGCCGTGAGGCAGCCTTAAAAACTTCAGCACAACGATAGCCGCAAGGCAGATGAAAAAGCTGTTTATGAAAAAGAGATACAATGCTCCGCCGAAATAATCAAGGCGGTGTCTTGCCAGTCCATAGCCTGCGGTACAAAGCGGCGGCATGAGTGCTGTTGCGATAGCCACACCTGGGATAACGTTGCTTTTCTCCTTACGGGTCTGACCTATTATGCCGGCAAGTCCGCCAAAAAGGGCAATAAGAACGTCCCACGCTGTAGGTGTGGTTCGGGCGAGAAGCTCGGAGGAGGCTGTGGTGATAGGTGAGATAGTAAAGTAAATAGTCGAGGTGATAAGGCAAATGACCACCTGAATACCAAGCCTTATGGCTGCACCCTTTGAAAGAGTCAGGTCATTGGTGGCGATTCCGTAGCCTATGGCTGTTATACCGCCCATAAGAGGTGAGATAAGCATAGCACCGATTATAACGGCGGTGGAGTTCATGTTAAGACCTATGGAGGCTATGAGTATGGCAAGCATGAGGATACACATATTCGTACCCTGAAGTTTCGCACCTGATATTATAGTGTTATGTATCTCCTCAGGGTCAGCCATATCCCAGCGCAGACTGAACATATTTCTAAGCCCTTGTATAAATCTGCCTTCCTGTAATTTCAAATCTCAGACCTCCCCTGCTTATTTTACTGCACCCCATGCGATGTTCTGCAAACGCCTTGCAGAATCGGTGGTGCCTGCGCCTGTCTGCTGAATAAAATAAAGTATGCAGAGCTGTTCTTTTGGGTCAAGGCTGAAATAACAGCCCATCCAGCCGTCCCAGCCGAAAGAGCCTTCTGACTGGATAAGTCCTGCAGCGGAAGGGTCGTCAAGGATACGCATGAAGTTACCGTAGCCGTGACCCTTTGTGCTGTCCCAGTTAAGGGTCTTGCGCTGTTCAGGTGTAAGACCGTTTCTTGTCATGAAATCGACCGTGTTTCTGCCGAGTATCCTCACGCCGTCAAGCTCGCCCTTGTTCATAAGCATTTTGGCAAACTTTGCATAGTCCTCTACAGTGGAAACAAGACCTGCTCCGCCCGACTCAAAGGCAGGAGGTACAGTGTAATCAGTAAGGCAAAGGTGGAAGTGAGTGAAAGGCTCGTTTCCGCCATTTTTGTATTCGTAACACTGGGCAAGTCGGCTGTACTTTTCCGCTGGGATATAGAAGCCTGTATCGTTCATACCGAGGGGTTCAAAGATCTCTTTTCTAAGAAAATCTCCGAACTTCATGCCAGAAACCACCTCGATAACAGCACCCATGATATCGGCAGATGCACCGTACATCCACTTTTCACCAGGGGAGAACATAAGAGGACGCTTGCCCATTTCCTTTGCGAAGCTCACAGTATCCAGAAGCTTTTCGCCCTTGAGATATTTTTCAGACTGCTCGCCCCAAAGCGCACCCATTTTCTGACCTGCAGGAGTGCCGTCAGGATAAGGGATACCGGAAGTCATGGTGAGCAGGTCGCCTATGGTTATATCTCTGTCAGCAGGACGCTCACCGTTCTCATCAAGAACCACAGGGTCGGAGAACTCAGGGATAAACCACTTGAGCGGGTGACGAGTGTCGAGCAGACCACGCTCGATAAGTATCATTGCGGCAGCAGCTGTGACAGGCTTTGACATAGAAAAAAGTCTGAAAATGCTGTCAGTTTTCATAGGGATATTTTTCTCCTTGTCAGCAAGACCAAAGCTTTTGAGATAAACAGTTTCACCTTTATGGATAACGCTGAGAACTGAGCCTGAGAAAACACCGTTGGTTATCTCTTTTTGTGCAACAGCGTCGAGATATTTAAAATTTTCGTACATGATAGACCTCCGTGTTATGATGTTTGATATATAGGATTATAACACAGTTCGGGTGGAAATGCAAGATTTTGTGTGGCAACAAAAAGCCATGACGGACAATGCCCGTCACAGCGAGCATCAAACCCCTCCCAGAGTATCATACCTATGGGCGGGAGCAAAAAAATCCGCTACCATAATGATAGCGGATTGGGTGCAGGGGCACGCCCCTGCTGGCAAAGAACCGTAATTTTGATAGAAACCATCAAAGGGGGTGCAACTTCGGTTCAGAGGGGGGTGCATTTTTGATTTTAGGGGGTGCAGTTCTTTGCCGAAAGGAGAGGAGCGCCTTCATGAAATAATGTGTTAAGGGAAAATAGTTTTTTGTTAAAATGAGTATGTTTTTCTCTACACCCATTGCAAACCAGAAAGAAGCGTGGTATAATATGACCCAATAAACCAAAATGGTCATATTTAAGGGGGCGTGGGCTTGGCTTTTACCGATTACGAGACTGAGCAGCTCCGCAAGGCGTTGCTGAAGGAAACGAGACATTGTGCTGTCACGATGGGGATGAAGAAAACCTCCGTAGAGCAGCTGACGAAGGCGGTCCTTGCCGTCTGTCGGCGGCTGTCCGATACCGGCGACATGGTTTTCATTGAAAACGATGCAAAACTGCTTTTGCAGAGTCTGCCGGAGAATGTCAAAAATGTGCATTACCACGACGACGAGACGCACATTCGTCAGCTTCTGAAAAAATATGGCCTTGTTCCTAAACGGGGGATTTCACTTGCCGCCGCGACAGTACGCGGATTGATTCTGACCGTCTCACACAAGGAGCAAATAGGAGGACTGTACCCGCAGGTGCTGAAAACGCTGGTGTACGGTGCTTGCAGGGAGTTATTTGAATAAGCGATAGGCTGCAGAAATGCGGCTTTTCCAAGGCACAGCGATTAGCATCATCTAACCGAATAACCGCACATATTGGTTAGATGAACCTAACGTCGAAAGGAATGATAGCGATGCGAAAACACAAGAATTTTTGGGACAGAAATGCCCGTATTTACAACCGCTTCATGCGAAAGGATCGAGCGGCATATGAAAAGATGTACGAACTTATTCGACCGATTGTGAAAAATAAGACGGTGCTTGAACTCGCAACGGGCACCGGACTGATTGCAAAAAATATCGTGAACGCGGCGGCACATATCGAGGCGACGGACGCCTCCACAGAGATGATTGCCGAGGCAAAGCGGGATAACCGCTCGGCAAAGCTGCATTTTTCGGTGCAGGATATGTTCTGCCTGCCATATGCAGACAAGTCTTTCAATGTGGTGATCGTGTCCAATGCCCTACACATTGTGCCGCAGCCGGAAAAAGCTATTGCCGAGATTAAACGCGTGCTGAAGGACGACGGCGTGTTGATTGCGCCGACCTTTACCCACGCAGAGAACTCGTTTACCGGCATGGTCAGGGCATTTTTTATGAGGATGGCAGGCTTCCCTCTCCACAGCAAGTGGACGAGCGAGGAATACCTGCGCTTTCTGCGGCAAAACGTCTGGGCGGTGCGGAAAAGCGTTGTTCTGAAAGCGTCATTTCCGTTAACTTATACCGAATGTGTGAAATCGGAGGTGTGATAAGATACCATTTTTTCGAGAACACCCGCAAGCCTATAGGGCTTGGCGGAAAAATTATGGTTGCCATGATTAACCTGGGTCACAGTTCTGTGGCACGGTGGGGGCTTCATTTTTTGGAGCTTGCTCCGGACGCCGAGGTGCTTGACTGCGGCTGCGGTGGCGAGCGTCCTATCCGTGACACGTCCCTTGAAAAGACCAACAAGAAGTTTGCAGACTTGGCAGGTGTCAAACGTATCCGTATTCATGACTTCCGTCACAGCCATGCTTCCTTGCTTGCCAATGAGGGCATAAACATTCAGGAGATAGCAAGACGTCTTGGACACTCCAACATATCAATGACATGGAACACCTACTCACACCTCTACCCACGAGAGGAAGAACGTGCGGTGAAGATATTGAACACAATCGTGTAAAAATCGTGTATACAAAAGAAGGGGCTGTAAAAAAAGTCCCCAAGAAAAAAGGCTGCGATCTTGCCAAAAAGCA
>ENA-UONZ01000372-UONZ01000372.1-human-gut-metagenome-genome-assembly--contig:-C93old-NODE-372-length-76715-cov-8.465914_pt1 | contig 76715 bp, 82 predicted proteins | sample MGYA00242468_ERZ724015 | MGnify/ENA metagenome assembly ERZ724015
CAGGAGTTTCGGGGGTTTCAGGTTCTACGCCGCTTTCGGGACAGGTTTCATCCTGTTTTACCTGACTGCCGTCTGGACAGGTTTTATAGGAAACACAGGTATACTGTACCATTCGATACTCAGCAGTTTCGGGGCTATCGTACTTGTATGTGGCATAAGTATTTTCTGGACATTCGTACTCATGCACACAGTAATCTCCCTGTAATACAAATGAATAATAAGGTAACTCTGTACAAGTAGGATTATTTTTTACCACTGAAAGAGCACCGCAGTTACCTCTGCCATATTGAGGAGAAGTATCAGTACAGCTGAAAGTACAATTTTTTGACGTATCACTTGTTGTATATCCCGGGCCGGCACCATATGTTGAATTTCCGTCACGTTTGCCAGAACATACCATATAATGATATTCATTAGTTACATTATTTTTTGAATTTCTAATATAATCTAGTACAGCATTATAATCGCACTTTAATTTAGATGCATCTGTGTCAGTTTTGTTATTTCCTCTGAAACTTCCATATACACCCGTATCTTTTGACCAAATATCCCAAACATGATAACTAGGGCATCCGTATATTTTAACTTTTTCAGCTTTAGCTGTATTATAAGTAAATAAATTTAAAAACGAAAACTTTATAATATTATTTTTAGCATGATAAATTTCATCATTAGGATTAAAATCAGCCAACATATTTGAGGTGACTGAACGCAATGTTGAATAAGTTGAATAATATGTATAAGAAATTACATTATCTAAACGGGACTTGGTAACTTTTATGCTTACACCTACTATTACGGCTATGATAAGCATTACGACTACTATTTCTGCAAGAGTATAAGCTTTTTTTCTGCATATACCTGAAAACCTTTTATCAGGAGCTTCTAGATTGCCCCCCCCCCGAAAAATGCAATATTAATAAATCTTCTCATAACTGCTCCTTAATATAATTCTTTGACACTTAATTATTATAACATATTTTCGAAAAAAAATCATCTGTTTTTAATTGACAATTGCTCCACAACTTTATATAATTGCTTTATGGCTAAAATTATTAATGTAATAAAAGGGACAAAGGACATTTTACCTCAAGACATTGACCGCTGGCACAAACTTGAGAAAAACGCTCTTGAAATTTTTACAAAATACGGATACAAAGAAATAAGAACCCCTATTTTTGAAGCAACAGAACTTTTTGCAAGGGGTGTAGGCGATACAACAGATATTGTTAATAAAGAAATGTACACCTTTGAAAAAAACGAACGTTCTTTGACACTTCGCCCCGAAAATACCGCAGGTGTTGTCCGCTCCTATATAGAAAACGGAATGGCAAGATTATCAGCTCCGGTTAAACTATGGTACAAAGGTCCTATGTTCAGATATGAACGCCCTCAGGCAGGAAGACAAAGACAGTTTCATCAGGTCGGAGTTGAAATGTTCGGGATTAAACAGCCGACTGCCGATGCAGAAGTTATTCTTTTAGCCGTTAACTATTTGAAATCATTAGGATTAAATGATTTGGAAGTGGAAATAAATTCTCTCGGATGCCCTGTTTGCCGTGAAGAATACAAAAGAAAAATTAAAGAAGTCTTAAAGAGCGAATTTGACAATCTTTGCGAAGACTGCCAAACCCGCTACGAAAAAAATCCTCTAAGACTTTTGGATTGCAAAGTTGATTCGTGCAAGGCTATCTTTGAAAAACCTGAGATACAAAAGGTTATTCAATCCGACTTTATCTGCGAAGAATGCGCAGAACACTATAAAGAATTAAAACAATATTTAGATGAATTAAATGTAAATTATGTTGAAAATAAACTTCTTGTAAGAGGTTTAGATTACTATAACAGAACTGTTTTTGAAATCAAATCAAATAATCTCGGTTCACAAAATGCCGTTTGCGGAGGGGGAAGATATGACAGTCTTGTCAAAAATCTCGGCGGCGAAGATACACCTGCCGTAGGCTGGGCTATGGGTATGGAACGCTTAAATTCTTTACTTTCCGATGTTGAGCCTCAAAAACTTGATGCTTACATTGTTTCAAATTCGCCTGCCCAAGCATTTAAACTTGCCGAAGAACTCCGCAGTCAGGGAATTAATGTTGAATTTGATCTTGCAAATAAAAAGTTTACCAAACAGCTTGAAAAAGCTTCAAAAGTCGCAGATTATGCATTAATTCTCGGTGAAGACGAAATTAACTCCGGTAAAGTTTCTGTCAAAAATTTATCTTCATCAGAACAGGTTACAATTGACAGAAAAGATGTTATAATTAAGCTCAAAGGATAAAAAATATGGTTAAATCTGTTGATGAAGTAATTTTAAAGCTTTCAAAAGCTTTTAACAGAATTTTTAATGACTTTAAAGGAATGTATCTTTTCGGTACTTTTCTTGACGGGAAAATGCATGAAGGCGAAGATATCGAGCTTGCCGCAATCTTTGAAATAGAAGACAAATCCAAACGTGAACAAATCTGGCCGATAATCGGTAAAATTGAAACTGAAATGGATGTTTGCATTGATTTGTACCCCTATACGGAAGAAAGTTTTAAACAAGATGAAGAAATTTACGAAGAAGTAATGGCAGAAGGCATCTTCTATAACGAAAAAGGGGAGCGGCTACGCTCCACACGACACAGGTAGTTCAATAAAAAAAAAGAGGAAAACATATGTCTCAAATCACTATACGTTCAGACAGAAAAGAAGATTACAAATTCTTTTATAAAGGTGACGAAGTAATTTTAGGTGCAGGAAAAATCATAAGCATTGCAAACGGTCTTAATGATGTAGTTTTACCTACCTGCGCCATGAAAATCATTAACAATCTGATTGTTATAAAAGAAGACGTAAAACACGACCAAGCTTAAAAATTATTTTTACAGCAATATTTGCGTACCCAAAATAATTCTGTGGCTGTCTTCCCTGTCCTGATTGTCACAGAAAACATAATTCAGGATTAAACGCAATGCCTGACCTTTTATGAAGTAATTTATGCCTGCCGTATATTCACGTCTGGTATTGTTGCTTACATTACGATTCGGGTCAAACTGGTCATAACGTGCAATTAATTGCAGACGGGGATGAACTTTATAACCTAAAGTATAGGCAAAACCGTCGGCTTTGTCCGTACTTACACGTGTGCCGTTATAACCGTCCGCTATGCCATATTCAAAATTTGTCCATAATCTTTTATACTTATAACCTACGTAAAAAGAGCCCACTGTATAAGTTGTGTTATTATGCCCCGCATTTAAGCCGCCGCCTAGAATAAGATTTCCGTATCTCCCGTCTGTCCTGCCGAAAGGCTTAAAATCAACCCACCCTGTAAATTCAGGTCCTGCAAAAGGGGTATGAAAATATCTGTCGGATGAATTAAACGCAAGGTTATAGTCCACTAAAGAATAATTTCCTATAAGTCTTACCCCGAGTGCACGGGTGGAACCGAAATTTCTTGCAATTTGAGAACGGGTTACAAACGGAAGAATATACGAACTTGAACCGCCCTCTTTACCAATCTGGTTCCTTGAATAACCTACTACAACTTTATGGTGCGGAATACTGCTGTTGATGATATATGCATCAGCAAAAAAATTCTGCATATAATTTCTTTCGCTCGAAGGTCTTGGATTAATTAAGATTTTAAAATCGTTTTTGGAATTTCTGAACTTACCGATTGCGCCGAATTGCAAAAAGCCGATATCATAATTGGTATCATAATCCCCTGCATTCCAGCCGGAAGATAAATCTCCCTGAAATGCTCCGTAATATTGAACTTTTGAAACAATACCCTTTTGGGGTTTAAAAGTCAGTTCATTGCTTAAAAGATATGAAGGTATATCTGTTCTGATTATATCTCTGTTAATTATTTTATACAAAAGAGTATCTTCATCTATTTTATTATCATCATTTTTGTCTAAATCAAAATTATCAAATAATGAGAATTCAGCCTCAATATTACTTTCAACATCAAAAATTCTTTTGAATAATCCTTCTTCTTTTGCAGTACCGGTCTTTTTAAAATCATTTTCATCATTTTTATCAATTAAATCTTCGTTTTCGGGGAGTGAATCATCAATTTCCTGCAAATCAACATCTTCTTTATCAATTTCATTTGATGCATCATTAACAACAGCACCGGCTTCAAGCTGCGGGGTAACTTCTTTTTTATCTTCAACTGTAACACTCTGCACTTTGGATTTTTTACCGAAAATTTTAGCTTCACACGGCTGTTCTGCGGCAATAAAAAATAGTAAAAGTATAATTCCAAAAATTCTGTTCACAAATATTAATTTATCATAAAATTTATGCAAAAAAAAATTTTTTTAGTGTATATTAATTATTATGACAAATGTAACAAAAAGAACAATGAATAAAACCAACGAAAATAAATATACTAAAATTAAAGCCCCGATTGTAGAAGCTCTGAAAAAAACTTATGAAAAGCCCTCATACCAGTTTCATATTCCGGGACACACAAAGGGCAACGGTTCTTTGCCTGAATTCAGAAAACTAATAGGCAAAAAAGCTTTATGTATTGATACAACCGATGAGTTTGACGGTCTTGGTACCCTTCACCCTGCAACGGGTCCTATAAAAGAAGCGCAGGAACTTGCTGCAAAAGCTTTCGGTGCTAAAAAAACTTTCTTTTTGCTTAACGGTTCTACAGCAGGAAATCTTGCTCTTGCAATGGGATTGACAAGAAGAGGTCAAAGAATTATTACAAACAGAAACTGCCACCGCTCAATCCTGACAGGTATGATTATTTCAGGTGCGGAACCTGTATGGCTTATACCTAACAGATTTGAAGACTGGGGTATATGGGGAAATGTTACTCCCGAAAGCGTTGAAGAAATGCTGAAATCTCATGACAATATCGGTATGGTCTGGATTACAAACCCTACTTATGAAGGAGTTGTTTCCGATATAAAATCAATAGCTGCAATTTGCAAAAAACACAACGTTCCGTTAATTGTTGATGAGGCACACGCTTGTCTTTGGAATTTTAACGAACATCTTCCTACCTCTGCTTTAAAACTCGGTGCTGATGCGGTTGTTCATTCGCTCCACAAAACAGGCGGAAGTATGAGCCAGAGTTCAATGCTCCATATTGCAGAAAATTCCCTGCTTGATGTTGATGCTGTTGAAAAAGCTTTGAAATTGCTGCATACAACAAGTCCGTCATTAATGCTTCTTGCAAGTCTTGATGCTGCAAGAGCAAACCTTGACAGCCAGCGTGGAAGAAAACAGCTTGAACGTGCAGTACAAAATGCTAAATTTTTACGCCGTGAAATTGATAAACTTGAACACATCCACCATTTAAAACCTGATTTTGGATACAAAACAGATATTACAAAAGTATTCATCAAAGACGACAGACTTTCAGGAAAACGTCTTGAATCTATTTTGGAAATAGATTTTAATATTGAAGTTGAAAGCGCTTCGGATGCAGGGCTTTTAATACTTTCAAACATAGGAAACACCAGAGCTGATATGCTTTATCTTGTAAAATGTCTTCAAACCATTGATAAGACAAATTATTCGGATATTTATTATCTTGAAAACAAAAAGCATATGCCTATGTTAACTCCGATAATCAAAATGACTTTGCGTGAAGCATTTTATTCACATAAAGAAACTATTCCAAAATCAGAGGCAGTAGGAAGAATTTCGGCAGAAGTAATCGCCGAATGTCCTCCGGGGATTGCTGTTCTGCTTCCGGGTGAATTGATTACCGAAGAACATATGCCTTATCTTGTGGATTATGATTTTATTGAAGTAATTAAATAATTACTTGCATTTTGTTTTAGTATTTATATCCAAATCTTTACAACGCAGGTAATCCATGTTTTCGTTCATTATAATCCAGCCTGTACACCTGCTCATATCAGTTCCGCTCAGACAATTGTTTTTGAACTCGGTGTTTTCGGTTCCACGAGGGTATATTCTGTACGGATTAATATTAAACACAAATACATTGGAGTTGAAAGTACCGTCAGCTTTACGTGCAGGTTTGTTATCTGTTTTTATATAAAAATCACCGCAATATGTGTCACTTTTATTAATTCCGTTACCTGTACAGCGTGAAGGCTGTAGCCATATAGCGATTATCTGGGTTCCATCAGCCATAACAAATCCTTTTCCACGGGTATTTCGGATAGGTTCATATTCAACCTTCTGCAAATATTTTCCTATAATATTAAAAAACTTTTCATACTGCTCAAGTGAATTATCACTGTAACCAGAATTGCCTTCCTCATCCTCAGCCAGTTCGGAGTCTTCAAGTCCCCAGGTATCAATTGTACCATTTTCATTTATTGCCATAGTGTAAGCCTGAGAAAATACACTATAAAATTTCTTTACACGTGTAACAGTTGCCTGTTCTTTATATTTCTGCACAAGTACAGGTATTGTCATAGCAGCTACAACACCAATAATACCTAAAGTGATTAATACTTCGGCTAAAGTAAATGCAAATCTTCTTCTCATACAAACTCCATTATAATTGTGACATGTTACATCACTATTATAACAAATTTTGTATTTTTTACAACCCTCAAAAAATACTTTACAGGAGCTTAAACGGTTGCCCCCCCCCCGAAAAATGCAATATTAATAAATCTTCTCATAACTGCTCCTTTCCTGTACATTATTATAACAAGTTTTTAAAACATTTTCAATAATGTTATATGTCGATGATTTACAAATATAAAAAATATTGGTATAATTCTATCAAAAGGCTGGTTATTATGCATATAAATAATGTTAATGAAAAAACTTCATTGCAGTCAATCGTGGCATTGTCAATACTCTGTTTTATTGTTACTGCTGTATTTGTTTCAATATATTCATTCTCAGGTGTAGAAACTTATTCCGTTTCAGGATTTTTTGAATGGGCAGTAACTTCATTTAAGGCTGTCTGCACAGGTGATGTTGAAGATAAAGTTCTTATGTGGATTTTGTTTGTTATCATACCTGTAGGATTATACGTATGCCTGCTCTGGTCTGTAATTTCCAGAAATGTTGCGTTAAGAGAATTTAATTCTAAATTGAATTTAAAATCTGTTGATTTATTACAGGACAGAATTAATTTTAACTTTAACAAATCACAATATAACTTTGCCTGCGGGTATGGTGAAGTTAATAATCTTGAAATGGTTCTTAAAACAATGCTTGTACACACAAAATACGGCACAAATATTGTTTTAAAACAGATAACTTTAAATTTTACCGTATTAAACAACAAAAACTTCTCTTTAAGTAATACCCCTGTTGCTCCTATGGGTTTGATTTATAAAATTCTTGAATACAGCAGGTATATGAATAATTTTTCATATAAATTTGATGGGGCAGGAGTTTCAGAAGATTATCGTGAAAAAATAGAAAACTATCTGTCACAGGGCGACAAAACGTTTATTGCATCAAGTAAAGAAAATAACATGAAATGGGCTTCTATATTATTCTTTATTGCAGGACTTTTTATGTTATTTGCATCAAAAGATTTTGCTATTATAACTTTTCAGGACGGCTACGGATACTGGATTATTCTTATGCCTTTTATGCTTGTAATAGTTTCGTTTATCTTCGATATTATTTTGATTATCAACTCAATAAACAAAAACAAATTCAGAGGTTATAATGGATAAAGAATTAAGCGAAATTATCGAACAAATAGAAAACAGGGTTACAGAGCTTAACAAACAATCAAGCAATGAAGAAAAACAAAAAATACTTGATGATATAGATAATGCTCTTTATATTGATCCTGTAAATGTCAGTATTCTTATCTGGAAAGGGTTTTACCATGAAGCTCTCGAAGAATACGACCAAGCTATTGAAACCTTTGAACAAGTTTTACAAATTGAGCCAAACAACGAGATTGCAAAAGATTCATTAAAAAATTGTAATGAGTTTAAAAAATGGGCTTTAGAAGATGTTACAAAAGAATTTTCTCCTGAAGATTATATAAAAACCTCTGCTTCTTCTTCAACAAGCAATTCCAACAATTTAAAATGGCTTAATGTTTATTCTATTGTTGCTTTAAAAATTCTTCTTCTGGGAGTAATTATATATGCATTTTTTCAGCCTTTAATATTCGGTTATACTGATACACAACTGCCAAAATCTTACAGAATTCAAGAATATAACCCTCAGCAATTAACAATAAACAAGCCGTCGGATTACAACGGAAAAAGCAAGGCAGAAGTATTTAGCATAAGAAAAAAATTCGTACAGACTTCGCTGTTTAACAAACCTGATTATGAGCCTGACGACAACACATTCGGACAAATCGAAGACGGCAAACCATGGTGGGGTATTAATCAAATTGTCTGTTCTGAATACAATAATCCGAACTTTAACAAAACAGCAGGTGTTTCTGCCGTAAGTAAACACATGAATAATCCGAATATACTTGTGGGAACTGTTTTTCCGTTTAATTTCTTCAAAGAATACGACAGTATAGGATATTGCACAGCAGAATACGCAAAAACTTTCCCTAAAAAAATGGAATATATTAAGGACAAAAATTTAATCATAGCAACCTATGACATGGACAAACGTATTTTAAACTCTTTTATTAATTGGCGTGGCAGAAGACGCCACTATTTCTTAAATCTTACAGGATTAAACGCTAAAGATTTAGGTTACAAATACGGTTATGCCTTTGATTTAAAAAATATTGAAATGACAGAGCCCGTAAATATTTCAAAAGAAATTTACAGGTTCAAAGATTTTGTTCACGTTGGTGCAAGCTGCGGTGTGCAGGGAGGTTGTAACAATATTTCACCTCATCAGACAGAACTTGATTACAGATTGCTGCACCTGCCTGCCGAAATGACAATAAAGCTTTGGAAAGAAAAGCCGATGAACCCTTATATGAAAGCAGATATTTATTACAGAATAAGGTTTGAAAAAATTTAAAATAATAAGCTTGTTTAAACAAAAACAACCTCTCTCAATGAGAAAGGTTGTTTTTAGTTTTTGCTTACAATCCGTTAGTCAAAAACGTAGTCAATGATTGCAGCTTCTCTAGCACGTTTGATTGCTGTAGCAATCATTCTCTGGTGTTTTGAGCAGTTACCTGTAATTCTGCGAGGAATAATTTTTCCTGCTTCTGTCAAGTATCTTTTTAATTTTGCTGCATCTTTGTAATCAATTGCTTCTACTTTGTCTGCACAAAGACTGCAATTTTTACGTTTTTTCTTGTCATCGTTGTTTTGTCTTGCCATTTTTCTAAATCAGCCTTTCTAGCCCTTTTTTATCTACATTATTATTTTTTTCTGTTCCCAAAATGATTTGCTTAACCATTTTGCTCATCAACGGATAACGATCACTGTTATTTTGTCTGTAAAATCCGTTAATTAAACCGTTATTACCTTTTCTTAAGTCAGGTAAGTAAGGGTGAGTTTTTTGTCTTAATTTATGAACATTTTCAATTGCTTTTGCAACTTTAGCCTGTTCAATTTTTGTTATGTGTGCCATATTTGGGGTTCCTTTCAATGTATGTGTCTTTTAAAGCTCTCCCAAATATTAAACCATTTTTTTGAAGTGTTAAACACTTTTTTGCAGTCGTACCTTTGCCCGGCTGTTGACTTCGCCTCGCATTAAACGGTACCGTTCACAACAACAACGAAAACTCATCGTTTACGTTGATTGTTGTTCAACTCTCCTTGCAGTCGTACCTTTGCTCGGCGGGTTTAGAACGGAATTTCGTCTTCGTTAATCAATTCATTTGACATATCATCTGATTCAAACTTAACGATTTCTTCTGTTCCGAACTTTGAATCAGAAACCGCCATTGCACCTTCACCGAGTTTTTCGATTGTGTTGGCATCAATTTCATAAATTCTTTTTTCTGAACCGTCATCCATTTTAACTGCTGCTGTTTGAAGTCTGCCTTCAACCAGCACACGTTCACCTTTAGAAATTGAAGATACGATTTCATCAAGAGCATTTCTTCTTGAAATTACTCTGATAAGAGTTTCTTCTCTTTCGCCGATATTAAGAACAAAAGCAGATACCGCAATATTGTTTTGTGTAAAACGTTTTTCCGGCGCTCTGTATACTGTTCCTGTTACTACTGATTTTGCAAGTGACATTTTTTCTTCTTTCTTTTATTAAAGTAAATTAAACATTTGCTGTTTTTGAAGCTTCAAGAAACATTGTTCTTAAAACATCGTCATTCAATTTTAATTGACGTCTGAATTCAGCAACTTTTTCTTCAGGCAAGCTGATTAAAGAAACTACGAAAAATCCGTCTCTGAAATTTTGGATTTCATAAGCTAATTTTTTTCTGCCTGATTTGTCTGTAGATTCGACTTTTCCGCCGAAATCAGCAACTGATTTGCCTAACGCTTCAACTGCTTTATCTACTTCTTCTGCATCTAAATTCGGTTTAAATACAGTTAATAATTCATAAGTTTTCATTTACTATTTCTCCTTCGTTTTTAGTGTATGGAATAATGTTAACATGAAAATACACGTAATTACAATATATACTCTGCAAAAAAGCTGTAGTTAGCAGAGCCGATAAGGAAAATATCCTGATGAGTATCATCCTTAGAACCTTGCCATTCAACGAATACAGGTCCTCCAAGAAGATTTACTTTTACTTTTTGTTCTGTTAAGTTATTTAAAACACAGGCTACAACACTTGCACAAGCACCTGTTCCGCAAGCTAAAGTAATTCCGCAGCCTCGTTCGTAAACACGCATATCAATTTCCATTCTTGATTTCACTTTTACAAATTCCGTGTTTGTTTTTTCAGGGAAATATTCGTGTGTTTCTATTACAGGTCCGTATTTTTCAGCCAATTCCATAGGATCTTCACCGGTAATTATTACACAGTGAGGATTTCCCATAGAAACAGGGGTTATATCAAACTGTCTGTCCAGAACTGTTATTTTTCTTTCACCCCAGAACGGAATTTTTTTATCTTCAAGAACAGGTTTTCCCATATTTACTTTTACAAGGTTGTTATCTAAAAGTTCAGGTTTTATAACTCCGGCAAGAGTTTGAACGCTAAAGGCTTTCTTGTCTACAAGTTTGTTATCGTATGCATATTTGGCAAAGCATCTCATACCGTTGCCGCACATTTGGGCTGTTGAACCGTCAGAATTGTAAAAATACCACCCCAAATCGGTTTCTTCTGTATTTGTTTTAGGGATAATCATTCCGTCAGCACCTACTCCGAAGTTGCGGTTGCAGACTTTTTTTGCCAGATCTTCCATTTTCATGCCTGTTTTTTCATACTCGGAATAATCTATTATTACAAAATCATTTCCGCATCCCTGCATTTTAGTTAATTTTATCGTTTTCATATTTGTCCTCTTTTTCAACAATTATATAATAAAAATATATGTTTTCTAAAATGTAAAAATTATTGACTTAATCTGCAAATAAGATGTAATATATTTTAGAATATTTTTTGGGAAAAAAGGATTACAATAATGTTTAAACTGATTAATTCATTGGAATGCAAATTTTCAAAACTACAGCCTTATCAGGTTATTATACTGGGTTTTTTAACTTATATTTTAATAGGATTAATATGTATTTCTCTGCCTTTTGCACAGAAAATGCACGTCAGCCTTGTTGATAATTTATTCAACATTGTATCAGCGTTATCTACTACCGGGTTAACCACCGGAAATATCAGTCAGCTGTACACACCTTTCGGAAAGCTGATTTTATTAACATTAATCCAGCTGGGTGCTATAGGTTACATGACAATAACTTCATTTTTTATACTCTCATCCGGAAATAATTTATCTAAGTACAGAACAAAAATTCTCAGCGCAGAATTTACACTTCCGGAGAATTTCAATATAAAAGAATTCATCAGAAATATTATCATTTACACTTTTGTTATTGAATTAACAGGCAGCATTCTTCTAAGTATTGAGTTTGCGAAACTCGGTTATGCAAATCCGTTATGGGCAGGAGTTTTCCACGCTGTATCAGCATTTTCTACGGCAGGTTTCAGTATTTTTGCAACAGGATTGGAAGCATTTAAAAATGATATTTCAATAAATTTAATTATTGCATTTTTATGTTATTCGGGTGCTATAGGTTTTATAATTCCTATGGATATTTACAGAAAAATTGTTGATAAAAACCACAGAATAACCTTTACAACAAAAGTTATCCTGTTTATTACCGCACTGGTGGGCATTGGCGGAACAGTTTTATACATGCTGAACTGTAATTCCGGAATTCTGCCAGCATTTTTCCAGGTAATGTCAGCATCTACAACAGCAGGTTTTAACACCGTAAGTATCGGAAAACTTTCCACAACCTCACTTGCAGTATTGATTGCGGCAATGGTAATCGGTGCATCTCCCAGTGGTACCGGAGGCGGTATTAAAACTACAAGTATAAGCGTTTTGCTCGGTGTTGTAAGAAGTGTTATGAAAGGTCAGTATAAACAGATTACGTTCTTAAACAAAACAATTCCTTTAAACAGAGTGTTCACAGCAATTGCAGCTACTACAACTTATATGTTTACTCTGGTTATTGTGGTTTATTTACTCACCTTGACAGAACAATTCTCTTTTATGGAAATATGTTTTGAAGCGGCTTCCGCACTCGGAACTGTTGGTCTGTCAATGGGAATTACAGCTGACTTATCAAATACCGGTAAAATCATTTTGTCTTTAGCAATGTTTTTAGGTCGTGTAGGTCCGCTTTCTATAGGAATTGCATTTTTTAAATCAAGTTCCAATGTGGTTGCCTGCAAAAGCGATCTTGCTACTTAAAAACATTTAACATATTTTTTCTGATAGCAGTTTTTTAAGTTTTTCACAATCAAAATCAAGATTTGATGAAATGTGCAAAAGTGAATATGCTGTCGGATCAAATATAGGATGGCGCAGTCCTAAAAGCAAAGTCAGAGAAGTTGAAATATAACCTAAAATTTTGCCAATCCACAAAGGAAGACTGATTGTCTTAAAAGTTCTGCCGGGATAATGTTTTGATGCCACCTCATTATAATAATCGTCAATAGAAATTACATTCTCATCAATTACATTAATAGCTTCTCCGTCAAATTTACGGGTAAGCGCACACTGCACAGCAGCCTCGCAAACAGTTTTGACATTAACAACAGGCCATCTGTTTTTGCCTTTCCACTTTCCGAAATGTACGATAAACGGAGAATACTTTAAAAAATTAACAACACGCAGTTCAAGCGTTCTGTCATTTTCACCATAGACAGCCGCAGGGCGCAGAATTACAAATTTGGATTTGTTTAGATTATCATTTAACCACAATTCCGATTTAATTTTGTATTTCGGATAAGGGTTTTTGGCAGATAAATCCAAGGGAAGCTCATCTTCATTCTCGCCGGAAAAGTCTTTAATACCGTAGACATCTGTAGAAGAAAAATAAATAATCTTTTCTTTCGGGATATTTACAAGATATTTAACAGGTTCAAAATTTACTTCACGTGCCTCTCTGTCTGAAACAGTATCTACAGTAATTCCTGCAATATGAACCAGTATGTCGGGCTGAAAGTTTGCAAGAGCAGATGCAACGGATTTTCTGCTTCGAATATCTGCAATTATTATTTTTACTTCGTCCATACCGATTAATTCTTGCGGAATTCTTTTATGAACCATTGCATGGACTTCAAAACCCGCATTTAAAAATACTTTTACGGCATGCAGACCGATAAACCCGCCTGCACCGGTTATCAAAACAGATTTATTTAATGACATCGTATTTCCTGCCTATGTTTTTTAATATTTCTACGGCATTGTCTATTTGTTTGAAAGATAATTCTTTCATTGCGCATAGTCTCAGTCTGCACTCTTTACGTCTTACGGCAGGATATGTGACAATGTTTGTATAAAGTCCGTTTGCCCTTAGTTCGGAATGGATTTTAAAAAGCTTTTCCTCATCATATATCATTACGGGTATAATCGCAGACTGGGTGTGTGCAACATCAAACCCGGCTTCTACCAGTTTTGATTTAAGACAGTTAATTTTTTCCCACAAAACATCTCTGCCTGCTTCATCATTTTGGAAAAGCTTGAAAACTTCGTTCAAACCTCCTGCCACAGATGCAGGAAGACCTGTTGAAAAGAAATATGTTCTTGCATACAGTCTTAAATACTGAATTATATCCGCCGAAGCAGCGCAATACCCGCCCAAACCTCCGGGAGATTTGCTGAGCATACCGACATTGAGGTCGACTTTATCCATAACATTATAATATTCCGCAGAACCTTTGCCTGTAGGTCCTACAATACCCACACCGTGAGCATCATCTACCATTACCCTGCATTTATATTCTTTTGCAAGTTGAGTTATTACATCAAGTTTTGCAATATCGCCGTCCATTGAGAATACACCGTCAGTAATTATTAATCGTCCGGATTGTTCATCGGGAATTTTTTTCAAAATTCTTTCAAGCCCTCTCATGTCAGAATGAGGAAAAACCTTAATATCAGCGCCTGATAATCTGCATCCGTCAAATATTGAAGCATGATTTGCACTGTCATTAATTATAATATCCCCTTCGTTGCACAATGCAGAGATTACACCGATATTAGTACCATAACCGCTTGGAAAAACAATAGCATCTTCCGTACCGTAAAAATTTGCAATACGCCCTTCCAATTCTTTATGTATCTCTGTAATCCCTACATAGTTTGATACAGCACCCATACCATACCCGAATTTATCTAAAGCTTTCCTCGATGCATCCATAACTTTCGGATGTGTAGACAGGTTCAGGTATGAATTTGAACCAAGCATTATAACTGAATGAACATCGCCTGACTTTTCCTTAATCGGATATTCACCCTTAACTTTATCCATTGCAAGCATTCCCAAGCCTTCATTACCTGTTAATATTCCGCTTTGTAGTACCTCGTTTACTTTTCTTGCTTTAGAAAATAAGTCCTCTCCTGATGCTGTTTTCAAAAAATTTTCAAACTTATTATTTTCCTTAATTTTTTGCGCTTCTAACACATTCATTCTCCCCTAATAAAAATAACTTCCTAAACATTTTGTGATTGTTCATGATTTAAATCAATTACATTGTCGTTAACCAACTTACTAATATTTTTTTTGCTAAAATTTATATATATACTTTAAGGTACTTTTCAATTTTTAAGTAATCATTTATAATAATAATGTTTATTAAGAAGCAATTTATGTGTTGGACAAAAAGTTTTGAAGTTTAGTTTATGTTAAAATAGTTGAAAAAACTATGGAGCATTTATTATGACTAACTTATTATTTCTTTTATCAGCAATCATATTTGAAGTTGCAGGCACAACCATGATGAAGCTCTCAAACGGATTTACCGTTCTACTGCCGTCAGTTGCTTTGTTTATCTTTTATGCAATAAGTTTTTGCTGTCTGACTATGTCACTCAGAAGCATTGATGTAAGCATGGCTTATGCAATTTGGAGTGGTTTTGGTACAGCTCTAATTGCAACAATCGGAGTAATATTTTTTCATGAGCAGATAAATCCAATAAAAATAATTTCACTTGCTTTTATTATAATAGGTGTTGTAGGGCTTAATTTAAGCGGTGTTAAGCACTAAGAAGATAATTTTTTGCAATAACCTTTTCCACAGCTTTGTCAAAAAATTTTTCAGCTAAACTGTCTTTTAAAATTACTCTTTTTGCTTCTTTTAAACTGTACCATTCTGCGTAGTCAACTTCCTGTGAAAGAGCAAAGTTCTCATTTTTTGAACGTACTATAAAGTTGCATATCAGAGTATTTGATTTTTCAAAATATTCTGATGCATTAAACTTATAATCAAGAATATCAAGATTTATTTCCTCACGTATTTCTCTTACAAGAGCTTGCTCAAGACTTTCACACTTGTTAACGTAGCCTGCGACAAGAATATTTTTTTTCCTGCCGTATTGCTGTATTAATAAGCTCTTAGAATAATCGCAGTTAAAAATTACCATACTTACTGCCGTATTATATACAGGAAATCTAAACTCGCCGCAGGAAGGACAATAAGGCACAATTCCTTCACTCTGACCGAAGTTGATACATTCTTTTTCAATTAGTTTTGCACCGCATTCAATACAATATTTCATAACCACATACTAGCACAAAACTTATTTATTTTAATAAAAAAACATATTTATATTGACAAAAAGTTAGGCTAGACTTACAATAGTATATGGAACCCCATTAATAGTCCTAAAATATTTTAAGGAAGCCTATGATTGATGCCGAAAAACAAACAACTTTAGACAAATTAGCAATCGGAAAAGATGCTGTAATCGCTTCTATTGAATGCGATAACAAAGCTTTAAGAAAACATATTCTTGATATGGGACTGACTCCCGGTGTTGAAATTACTCTGGTCAAGACAGCACCTCTCGGCGATCCGCTTGAGCTGAGGCTGCGAGGATATGAATTGACTTTACGAAAAGAAGATGCATCCAAAATCAAAATTTATGATATCCACGATGCCCATAACTGCCCAAGAAAAAACAGGTCATTTAAAAATATTGAACACTCAAAAATCGGCGAAACAACAGTTTATAAAACCAGAAAAGATAATAAATCTTCCGTAAAAACAAAGATTAACCTTGCACTTGCGGGTAACCAGAATTCCGGAAAAACCACACTGTTTAATAAACTAACAGGTTCAAACCAGCACGTAGGGAACTTCCCAGGAGTTACTGTAGACAGAACAGACGGAATAATAAAAAATCATCCTGAAATCACAATTACCGATCTTCCAGGTATATATTCACTATCTCCGTACAGCAGTGAAGAAATAGTGACAAGAAATTTTATACTGGATGAAAAACCTGACGGAATAATAAACATTATTGATGCAACAAACATTGAAAGAAACTTGCTTTTAACAATGCAGCTTATAGAACTTGACGTTCCAATGGTAATTGCATTGAATATGATGGATGAAGTACATGAAAGCGGAGGCAGCATCGATATTAACGGGCTTGAAGCAGCATTGGGCGTACCTGTAATTCCTATTTCGGCATCTAAAAGCGAGGGAATAGAAGAATTGGCAGAGCACGCAATTAATGTTGCAAAGTATAGAGAACACCCAGGAAGATTGGATTTTTGCAACCCGAATGAAAAAAATCAGGAGAGTATTCACAGATGCATCCACTCTATTATACATCTTATTGAAACTCACGCAAAAAATGCACATATTCCTGTTCGTTTTGCAGCAACAAAAATAGCTGAAGGCGACTCTTTAATTTTAAAATCTCTTAATCTTGATAAGAATGAAGTTGAAACTTGCACACATATAATCACTGAAATGGAAAAAGAAAGAGGGCTTGATAAAGAAGAAGCTTTAGCAGACATGCGATTTACATTTATAGAAAATTTATGCAGCAACTTTGTTCATAAACCGGAAGAAACAATCGGATATAAGATTTCAGTCAATGCGGATAAAATTCTTACAGGCAAATACACAGCAATTTTAGCATTTCTTGCAATAATGGCAGTAATATTTTATATTACATTCGGACCGTTTGGGACTTGTTTACAGGACTTAACAGAAGCTGCCATTGGGTATATCGCAGGAATAACTGATAAAGCATTAAGTGCCTACGGTTTAAATCCTGTTGTTCACTCACTCATCATAGACGGAATATTTGCAGGTGTAGGAAGTGTTTTGAGCTTTCTGCCAATTATAATAGTTCTGTTTTTCTTCCTTTCAATTCTCGAAGACAGCGGCTATATGGCACGTGTAGCATTTGTAACGGATAAACTTTTAAGAAAAATCGGACTTTCGGGAAGAAGCTTTGTACCTATGCTTATTGGTTTCGGCTGTTCGGTTCCGGCAATTATGGCAACAAGAACTCTGCCTTCGGAACGTGACAGAAAAATGACTATTCTTTTAACACCTTTTATGAGCTGTTCTGCTAAGCTGCCGATTTACGCATTATTCACTGCTGCATTTTTTAAAGAAAATCAGGTTATTGTGATATTAAGCCTTTATTTAACCGGTATTATTGTCGGCATAATTTTTGCTTACTTTATGAAATTTTTTGTATTTAAAGGTCAGCCGGTGCCGTTTGTTATGGAATTACCTAATTACAGAATACCAAGCCCTATGAATGTTTACAGACTTATCTGCATGAAGTCAAAAGATTTTATTACAAGAGCATTTACTATAATTTTTATGGCAACAATTGCAATATGGTTCTTACAAAACTTTGATGCAAGACTTAATCTTGTACATGATTCAGCTGACAGTTTACTGGCATTTTTAGGAAACCTGTTTGTGCCAATCTTTAAACCTTTAGGGATTTCGGACTGGAGAATTTCTACGGCATTTATAACAGGATTTATGGCAAAAGAAAGCGTTGTAAGTACGCTGACAGTCTTGTCAGGCGGAAATACCGATATGCTTCCTGCTATGTTTACAAAACTTACAGCATTTGTATTTTTAGTATTTTCATTGTTATACACACCTTGTGTAGCTGCAATTGCGACTGTAAAACGTGAACTTGGCAGAAATTATGCTTATTTTGTTGTTATTTTACAGTGTGGAATTGCATGGATTGTTTCTTATTTAGTATTCCTGCTGGGTTCATTTATGCATTTTAACTAAAACAGGCTTAATTGCTCGGAATTATCTTTTTCTTCATAAACTTTTTCAAATTTACTCAATTTTAAAAGGTCATCCTTTATTTTTTCCAAAAAAGGCGAAACCTCAAGATTTTTGTAAGTTCCAAGCCATTTTCGCTTGTTTGCATGTGTTAAAAACAAACGTTCCTTAGCCCTTGTCATACCTACATATAAAAGCCTGCGTTCTTCCTCAATTTCTTCAGGTTCTTTTGCACGATACAGAGGCAGAATTTCATTTTCAAGACCAACAATAAAAACACACTTAAACTCTAAACCTTTTGCAGAGTGAAGTGTCATTAATGTTATCCTGTCAGATCTTTTATCAAGCGTATCGGCTTCTGTTAAAAAAGAAATCTCATGGATAAATTCATGTTTTTCGTTGTGATTTTTAGCAAGATTAAGCAGATATTTAAGTATGTATTCATCAACTTCTTTTGAAAGTTCATCATAAGATGCTTCAATCTGTGCACTTACAGTTTCATTATCGTTCAAATCCGTAAGAAATTTTCTTATAGGTTTTTTCTCGCACAGCAAATCATTGGAAAGATTTACAAACGGCATGCCTGTTCTTTTGACAGCCTCAATAATTGGAGGAAGCTGGGAAGATGTTCTGTATAAAATTGCAAAATCAGAGAATGAATAATTACATTCATCACCTTCTGACCTCTGTGAATCCAGTGAGAAAAAGCTGTGACCTCCTATAAGATTTTCAATCGTGCTTGCAACAAATTCAGCTTCTGCCTTGTCAGTAGGTGCTGTGTGTATGGTAATTCTTTCATGCGGTTTATCATACATTGAAACTATATTAAAAGAGTTAATCATCTGATTGGAAGCATCTACAATACAATTAGTAGAACGATAATTATTTTTTAAATTTATTATTTGCGTATCAGGATAATCCGCTGTAAAGTTATTGAAAAATTTCGCATCTCCTCCCCTAAACCCGTAAATAGCCTGATTTGGGTCACCTATGACAAATATATTGCCGTTTTCCGGCACTAGAAGACGAATTAATCTATACTGGTTTTCGTCAATATCCTGATACTCGTCAACAAACATATACTGAAAACGGATGCGGTACATATTTAAAACATTTTCATCATCTGTTAAGAGTTTTACCGTAAGAAGAATTAAGTCATCAAAACCAAGTGCTTTTTCAAGTATACTTTCATCCTTGCACAATGCTTTTTCCTGCTCGCTCATAACAATGAAATCATCACTTAAGCCTGCTTTTTCATAATTTTCTTTGAGAACAGAAAAACACAGCGAGTGGAATGTATGAATGTTTACGGAGTTTGCATTACCGTTCAAAAGTTTTGCAAGTCTTTCCCTCATTTCCTGTGCGGCTTTGCGTGTAAAAGTTATTGCAAGACAGTTTTGCGGTGCGATATTTTTATCATTTATTAAATGAACTATTCTTTGTGTAAGAACGGTTGTCTTACCTGAACCCGGACCTGCTACGATTAAAAGTTGATTTTTTTCGTTTGCCACCGCACTTTGCTGGAATTCGTCAAGTCCATGTTTTACTTCCTTTTCTTCACAGACTTTTTCCGCAACATTTTCATTACGATTTATAGCAGGCTTAAATTCCTGTTTTTCAGGTTGTTTTTTAACATCATCAACAGGTATTTCTATATCAAGTTTTAGGTTTACGAAGTTTTTTTTTATAAGTTCATCATCTTCAAAAAGTTTGATTACACCGTACTCACCGTCATAACCCGCATGTTTAATTACTTTTCCTTCCCTTAATCTTGAAATTCCTTCACCAAGCAAAACGGATGCTTTTGAAATCTCGTCAGTCGGGATATCCTGCAAGATAGCAAGCTCGGAACCGAACTTATGTATAAGTCTTTCATACTCGCAAACAGCTGATTTACTCTGAGGACCTACCTGCATAATTTCTGATATGATTTCCTGTAAAGGAACAAGGCTGAAAACCTTACCTGCTGTTGCAGGAGGAGTAATAATTTCTTTTCTGTCAGAAAGTTCGTTAACCCTGTAAGAAACACCAATTGTCACCGGTTTTCCGCAAACAGGACAAATCCCGTTGAGATTTTTGGTTTCTTCAGGAGAAAGACAAATATTACATTTTCTGTGACCGTCTTCATGATATTTTCCTTCTTCGGGAAAAAATTCCACAGTTCCCACATAACCCTCACCGGTCTTAAGAGCATGCATAAGAGTGTAATAATCGGGATTATGGTCAAAAACAGTTGCTTCTCTTGCAAGTTTTGAAGGAGAATGCGCATCAGAGTTTGATACAAGCCTGTATTTATCAAGCCTTGATACATGCCAGTTCATCTGAGGATCAGATGAAAGACCGGTTTCTACTGCAAAAATATGCTCCGATAAATCCTCATAACATTCCTCAATAGAATCAAAACCTGACTTGGAACCGAGAACAGAAAACCATGGTGTCCATATATGTGCGGGAATTATAAATGAATTTTCGCCTGACTCAAGCACGGTTTCAAGAAGGTTTCTGGAATCCAAGCCGAGTATCGGACGCCCATCTGACTTAATATTTCCGATTGCCCCGAGTTTTTCTCGAAATATATGAGCTGTTTCAATATTCGGAACAAAAACAACATGGTGAACTTTTCTTGTTTTCTCACCTTTTTTATAAATTGTTGAAATTTCAACAGATAGCAAAAATTTCACAGGGTTTTCACCCAGCTGCAATTCTTTTTCAATATCAGGTCTTAACCTGTAAACTCCCTCTCCTGCAGGAACAAGTTTTTCTTTAATCTCGTTAAACCACGCAGGATGAGTAAAATCACCCGTTGAAATAAGACTTAGACCTTTTTTCTTTGCCCAAATTGCAAGTTCTTCCAAGTTACAGCTTTTACTTGTGGCTCTTGAATATTTTGAATGAATATGTAAATCTGTATAATGTAGCATTCTTAACCCTTTCAACGGTCTAATTATAACAAAAAATTTATTTTATTTAAATAAAGGAAGATTATTCATCATATTTCTTAATTTTATTGCAATACGAGGCATTGGTTCGGCAATTGTAAGACCTGCCAAATCAATATTCGAAGCTACATCATTTATTAAGCGTACTGTTTCATCAATTTTCATTCCGCCCGGTTCTACGCCTACACCGGCAATCATTTCACCCGGATCAATTACGTCCAAATCAAAATGTATAACCGCTTTTGATGCACCCGTTTTTTTCAGCCATGACAAAACAGCAGAACTGTCTTTTGCAGTTTGCTCAGGCGATAAGCTTTTTATATTAAGTTTTTGCTGGCGTTCACGCATTCCCTCATCCCAAGAACGAAGCCCTGCAATTAAAACCTTTGAAGCATCAAATTTTGCAGGTAGCATTTTTATTAATTCTTCATCTCCCATTCCCATACAAGCTGTCAATGCCATTGCATGGTAACCTTTATAATTGTCACCCGGCAGATTAATATCAGGATGAGCATCAATCCAAATAACAGCAACATCATTATTATATTTTTTGGCAAGATAAGTAAAAGGAACAACGCTGACAGAACATTCTCCGCCCAGAGTAACAATCCTTTCAGGCTCACTTTTTTCAAGAATATCAAGAGCAGCCCCGGTTTGCCTGATTATAAATTTTCTATCCATCATTCCGTTTTCAACTTCTCTGTCGGTTATATCCTGTGATACCGGAACTTCATAAACCTTTTGCCCGCTTTGAGGAGCAAGCATATTCAACATCTGTGCTCCTAAATAATATCCTCTCGAGGAATCCTCCGCAGGAATATCAGGCATCCAGTGAGAAACAATTCCACCCTGCCATTGAGGATAAATTAAACGTATAGTGCCTGTTTGATTACTCATTACTTTTACCTCTTTGTTAATTTATGGTGCCGTTGAATTTTTAGGAACAAACATCTTAGACATATCAACCCCCTCAAGTTCGAGAAGTTTGACCTTTATATTTATACCTCCTGCATAACCTGTTAAACTTCCGTTTGTACCGATAACTCTATGACATGGAATAATAATAGAAACAGGATTTTTCCCGACAGCACCTCCGACAGCCTGTGCAGACATAGCTGTTTTATTCATAATTTTTGCAATTTTTTTAGCTATCTCGCCATAAGTAGTTACTTCACCGTATGGAATTTCACATAGAATTCTCCAGACTGCCTGCCTGAATTCATTGCCCTTTGGTGCAAGCGGTAACTCTTTAATATCAGGTTTTTGTTTTGCAAAATACCTTTTTAACCAGTTCTTTGTATTCTTAAAAATTTTCAGACTATCATCTTCGACCATTTCTTCATTTACAGAACCTTGAAAATATTTCTGACCTTCAATCCAGAGCCCCAGAAGATATTTACCGTCGCTTGCAAGTGTAATATTACCTATAGGCGAGTTATACTCAGTTTTAAAAATCATTCTTGAACCTCGTTTAAATAATAACATAAATTGATGATTTATTTATCTTTTTTCAGTATTGATTTAATCAATTTGTTCAAGTGATTTTCCAAATATTTTCCATAAACTGTATTACAATCTTCCAACTCCGAAGGTTGTTGTGAATAATTAAGCTGCTTTGCATAATTATCTATCGCCATTACTGATGTATAATCATCTCCATAATGTTTTACATATTGTTGAGGAATCATGCCTGTTATTTTCCCATCAGCCAAAGTATCTATGCCTTCTGTGCAATATTTTACAAACTCAACAACTTTAACTGATTTGTCATGTTTAATTTTATTCAAATTTTCATAAAAATCCTTCACCATTTTTAAATCTTTTTCAGAACCTCTGGTGATAGCATTCTTCATATAATTTTCACTTCGTTTTAATACATAATCGCCTACGATTTTTGAAGAAAAATTAATATTTCTTTGTGGTTTATTTCTAACATTATTAACTAACATTTTCTGTATTACACCTCACATATCCAGCTTAATCATAGCATAAACAAGAATAAATTGTATATGTGTCTGTTGTAAATTAACATGAAGAAACAGAAAAAGTAACGCAAATTTCCAGAAAAAATTTTAAGAAACTATCTTCACACCCAAGGGAACTTTTTCTCTATTTTGCATACAAATAAATTCAGTATGTTTATAGTACAATTATCAAAAATAGGAGTGTGTTTAATGTTTTTTTTATTTTTTGTTATTTTAATAATTATCATTGTTAATGTTGCTAACAGTAATAAAAATACTTCCAATAATAATACTACATATAAAACAACTTCATATTCTACTCCTACTTATAATCAATATAGTTATAGCAGAAGTTCTAAGCCAAAACTTAAATTCTATTCAAAAAATGATTCTGTTGAATTATTCGGTTATACAATTACGGATTCTTTATTTTATACCTGTACTTCAAAATCTGATATGCCATTTGCAATAGATGCAAAATCAACTCCGACTTTTGGATATACACCTTCTGAAGGCTTAAGTTATTGGCCTAATTATAATCAAATAAATAAAACTCAGCAAGGCTTTTATATAAAATGGTTGTCAGAAGGTAAGCCTTTTATAGAAGAGTTAGGATACGCCTACATTTATTATTACGGTCTTGAATACAGAGCTTTGGTGGAAAAACAGGATTTAAAAGATGTTCTATTTGAAGTTATAGATTTGGTAGGCAAATTTGATAGATTAAGATATGGATATGATTTAATTGCTTATCTAACTCTAAAAATAAATAACTTTTCAGAAGCTGAAACTAACAAATTACTGATATTTTTTAAAAATAACAAACAATTTTATATATACAATACAGCTTATAGAACAATTATTAAAAATCTAACACCAATAGAACAATACAGTGTAGATTTTGATTCAAGCCAGTTGAATAATGACAAATATTATGCCGTACGTGGTAAAAAATATGAATTATTAGAATACTATTTTAATAAAGTAAAGGAAACGCTTGATAAAACAGAAATGTATACAACAAAGCGGCAAACATACTATTATCGTATGGCAATGGGATTTTACGGTATTAACAACTTAATAGAATATGATGCAATTGTTCCATCTGCAAAACTTAAGCGATTATGGAATCATGCTCGCAAAACAATAAGATATGAAATCAAGCAAACTGTTAAAAATTTTGATGGTTCAAATGAATCCTTAACAGAAATTGAAAAACTTGCATATTTACCAGCAAAACTAAGAAATAATATAAACTACTCATTTAATAATTTTGATTTTGGTGAGAAAACAATTACTAATATTAAAACAATTGCAAATAAATTGGGATTTAAAATTCAAGATAAGGCAACATTAAGGCAATCTACTTTAATAGCAGAGGCTTGTGAAGCTCTCGGTTATGAAATTGAACCTAATGTTAACGTGGATAAAAAGCCATATAAAAAAGATACAATGGTGTCAATATACAGAAATCAATATCCAAAGAAGTTGTCCCAATTTGATTATCAAATAGCCTCATTATTCACTGATATTGGATATCAAATTGCATTAGTAGACAATGAATTATTACAAATAGAAATTGCACATATAGAATATTATATAAAAAAAGAATTTAGTTTATCTGCATCAGAAAGATATCGTTTGCAAATGCGAGGCGAATTACTTGTTCATACAAAAGAAATTAACACTAGTGAAACTATCAAAAAACTTATCAAAATGCTTGATGATAGTGGAAAAGAAACTATTGCAAAATATATTATTTCTGTTGCAATTGCAGATGGAATAGTAAAAGATAGCGAATTAAAAATCTTACAAAAAATATTTAAACAACTTGATTTCTCAGAAGATTATTTAAATTCAATTTTATCAGACCTTATAAATAGTGCTGATGATGTTGTTATAGTTGAAAAAGGTACATCTACAAAGAAAAAAGGTTCAAAAATACCTGCAAATATTGAATTAGATGAAAAATTAGAGTTAAAGTTAGATACTGAAAAATTAGAAAAAATAAAAATTAATACTTCTGAAATTCATAATGTATTACAAGAAATTTTTGCGGAAGAACAAGCAGAAATATTAAAATCTGAACCAATAGAAGCCGATAATTTAGAAGATGATGATAAAACTGACATAGAAAATGGTTTACAAAATATAGTAAATATCATTATTGAAAAAGAAAATTGGACTCGTAACGAACTATTAAATGTTATTCAAAATAAGGGAATGATGTTGAGTAGTGCAATTGACGAAATTAACGAGTGGAGCAACGAAGAATTCGGTGATTTTCTTGTAGAAGAAGATGATGATGTATATCTTGTAAATGAAGATGTTGTTAATTTAATTAAAAAATAAGGAATGGATAAATGGAAAAAATAAAAATCAAATCAAAAGAAAAGAATGCAATTATCGAATCTTTAAAAGCGGGTATTGTTCCAAGAATTGGCTTACAACATATTCAAGTCGGCAGAGCGGATGAAATTAAGGAAATGATAAAAGATTATGAATTAATTTCTGATGGTGGAGCAAAAACAAGATTTATAATTGGGGAATATGGTTCAGGAAAAACTTTTTTCTTAACATTATCTAAATTAATTGCCCATGAAAAGAATTTAGTAGTCGTTTCTGCTGATATTACAACTGAGAAAGTATTATGTTCTTCGGATGGAAAATCACAAAAATTGTTTTCAGAGTTAATAACAAATATGTCTACAAAAACCAAACAGGATGGTGGAGCATTAAGGTCTATTATTGAAAGATGGGCATCAAAAATATTGCAAAATAACGAAAATATTACAGAAGAAAATATTTATAAAGAATTGATTCCGTTGGAAAAATATGTCGCATGTTACGATTTTTCAAAGGTATTAACCACTTATATCAACGCATATCAAAACGGCGATGATATAAAAATGTCACAAGCACTAAGATGGTTAAGAGCAGAATATACGACAAAAACCGATGCTCGGAACGATTTAGGTGTCAGAACAATAATTGATGATAATAATTTTTATGAATATTTAAAATTATTTTCAGGTTTTGTAAGATTAGCAGGATATTCGGGATTAATTGTGAGTATTGATGAATTGGCAATTTTAGCAAGATTAAAATCAAATGTTAGAAATAAAAACTTTGAAAGAATTTTAAATATTATTAATGATTCATTACAAGGAACGACCGAATATATAGGATTTATATTTGGCGGTACACCTGAATTTTTAGAAGATAAATACAAAGGTATGTATAGTTACGGAGCCTTAGAAACTCGTTTAGCAGATAATCCATTTGCAAAAGAAGGCATGAAAGATTTGACAGGACCTGTGATCAGGTTAGATAACTTATCACAAGAAGAATTATATATGTTATTTTTAAATATAAGAAATGTTTTTGCCGAATATGATGAAACAAAATATTTGGTAACTGAAAATGATATTCAAATATTTATGCAATGGCTAATGAATAGATTGGGTGCTAAGTCTTTTCTTTTACCAAGAGAATCAATAAAAGCATTTATAGGCTTATTAAGTCAATTACAAAATTATCCTGATACAAATATTTCAAATTATCTTTCAGGAGCACAAATTCAAGAAGATAAAGAACCAATTGATGACGAATTGGTATCATTAACATTAGGAGAATGATGGAACCTTTTTATTTATTAAATAAAAAAATACAAAAAATTATTCATGAAATGAAGTGGGAAAATTTTCGACCAATTCAAGATGAAGCAATTTTACACATAAGCAACTCTCCAAGCGATATGATAATATCGGCTCCAACGGCAAGTGGTAAAACTGAGGCTGCATTTTTACCTATTATTTCTCAAATTGCAGATAACGGGAAAGATTCTGTAAAAATATTATATATTTCGCCATTAAAGGCATTAATTAACGATCAATTTTCAAGAATAGAAGCTTTATGTAAACACATAGATTTTCCTATTACCAAATGGCACGGAGATGCAAATCAATCAAAGAAAACAACTTTAATTAAAAATCCTGCTGGAATATTGCTCATAACACCTGAATCAATTGAATCATTATTTCTCAATAGAACTGAATATCTCGGACCGTTGTTTAAAAACTTGGAATATATTGTAATTGATGAAATTCACAGTTTTATAGGCAATGAAAGGGGGACTCAATTAAGAAGTTTAATTAATAGATTAGAGCATGCTCTTGAAATACATCCGTATAAAATAGCTTTATCTGCAACTATAAGCAATCTCTCGGATATTGCAAAATGGTTAAATCCAATAAATCCGGACACTGTAAAAATAATTGAAGATAACGATAAATCAAAAGATACTGTTGGTTTAATAAAATGTTATAAAAATATTCCTCCTATTGTAGGTATTGATAAAGATGAATTTCCCGAGTTAAAACAAGACTTATTCAAAGTTATAAAGCAAGATAAAAATCTAATATTCGCAAATGCTAAAATGACATTAGAAGAATATTGTGATTCTATGCAGAATATAGCATCAGAAAATAATTATCCAAACAATTTCTATATTCATCATGGTTCACTAGCAAAAAATATTCGAGAACAATGCGAAGATTTGTTAAAAAAAGAATTAAATATTTCAGTATTCTGTACAAATACGCTTGAATTAGGAATTGATATCGGTAATATTGACAGAGTAATATTTCTAGCACCTCCTTTTTCAGTGGCTTCTATGATACAAAGACTTGGACGTTGCGGCAGGAAAGAAAATGCGAGAAAAGAATTTAGGTTCTATATTGAAGAAAGCGCGATTGATGATAAGGCAACATGGCAAGAAAAATTACGGGTTCAATTAGTTCAAAGCATTGCTATAGTTGAATTAATGTTGAATGGATTCAGTGAACCACTCGATACAAAAACTTTTGATTATTCAACTTTTGTGCATCAAATTTTATCATATTTAGGACAAACTGGAGGGGCGAATGCCACTAAAATATATCATAATATTGCAGAAATATCGTTCAATAGTTATTTTACAAAAGAAGACTTTGTAAAAATATTACAAAATTTAAACTCTGAAGAAATTATTTATCAAATGTCAGATGGCATAATAACATTAAGCAAATTAGGCGAAAGAATTGTTGAAAACTATGAGTTTTATGCTGCATTTATGACACCAAAAGATTGGAAAGTCGTATGTAATGGTAAAGAAATCGGACAAATATCAGGTAGCAACCTTTTGTTTTTAAAAGAAGGTAGTCACTTCCTTTTGGCGGGTAAAAGATGGGAAATTTTAGAGTTTAAAAATAAAGTCCAAACAATTATTGTAAAAAAAGCACATGGAAAGAAACCTATAAAATTTAATGGTGGAACTCAAAATATACACAGAGCAATACATCAAAAAATGTTGGAAATTTATGAAACTAATTTTGTTCCAAAATATTTATCTCCGATCTCCATTCCTATTTTAGAAGAAGGTTTTGAAAATTATAAAACATATATAAAAGCACCCGATAGTAACATTCTTTCTGTATTAGAAGGAACTAGAATACAGAATACTATCGGCTTATTGTTTAAATATTGTGGAGTAGATATAGAGGATGGAGGAATAGGATTTTATTCAGCAAGTGGAAAACAAGATTTAATTAAAACATTGAAAACTATTGATTTCTCAACAATAGATAAGAATTCTGTAATAAATCTAATTGATAGATCTCTAAAATATAAGAAGAAATTTGATCATTTATTACCTAATGATATCCTCAATAAAGCTTATGAACAACAATGTTTAGATTTTGATGGTGCAAGGAAGTTTATAGAAAATTTATAGGCATAAAAGTATGAAAAAACAAATAAACAAGTTTTTAAATAATAAATTTTGTGAAATATTTTTAGTATTAATAATCATTATAAATATTGTCTGTCTTGGGTTTGAAACAGACAAAACGATATATTTACAATACAAAACTTTATTTAATCAGATTGAATTAGTTTCTGTAATCATCTTTTCAATTGAATATATTTTACGATTAATATCACTAGACAAATTAAAAGATGCATTAAAACCTTTAATGATTATTGATTTACTTGCTATTTTACCTTTTTATTTGCCACTAAAAGGTTTAGATTTGAGAATATTAAGAACTTTCAGATTATTAAGAATACTGAGAATGTTTAAATTAGCACGTTATTTTGATGCTTTACAAATGATAGGTAAAGTTATATCAAAGAAAAAATATGAATTAATCAGTATTTTTGGTGTTCTTTTGTTGCTAATGTTTATAAGTTCATTTCTAATGTTTTATGCAGAAGCAGATGCCCAACCAAATGTTTTTCACAATATTTTAGATACTTTTTGGTGGGCTTTAGTAACATTTACAACTGTCGGTTATGGAGATGTTTACCCGATAACACCTTTGGGTAAAGTCCTTTCTGCTATTATTGTTTTAATAGGAATAATGTTATTTGCTTTGCCTACAAGTATTTTAACTGCGGAATTCTTAAATGAATATCAAAATAAAAATTAAAAAGGATAACCTTTTAACTGTTTGCATCAATCCATTTCTGTATTTTTTTTATACAAGAATCAGAATGGTTAATTATTTCATATGCCCAAAAACGCATTATTGACCAATTATCATTATATAACCTCTGTTCTCTAATCCTATCTGCATTTAATATTTCACCGTTCCATTGTTTATGATAATTTTTCCCGTCTAATTCTATATCAAGTTTATTTCCTTTTTGGGTAATCAAAGCGAAATCTAAAGAATAGCCACATGTCTGATACTGAGGGATGACATTAATGTTATTATAAAGCAATTTATTATAAAACATTTCTTCTAATTCAGAAACTAATTCGTCATTTGAAACATCTGGATATTTATTGTTATATTTATTTTCTAAATCAATAACATATTGTGTAAATTTTTCTAAATATGGTATTCCTGATTTCAAACAAGCATATTTATTACCAATTATAATCAAATGTGCTCTTGCTCGAGTTATTGCAACATTAAACACATTTTCTTCTTTACTTAAAAATAATGAGGCACCACTTGTTATATTATCAGATACAACTGGTGAAAATATTATTATATCTCTCTCATCTCCTTGAAATCCATGTGCTGTATTAATTAGTAAGTTAACAGAGTTCATTCTTGATACTAAATCAGTATCTTTATGAATAATCTCTCTTATTTTATTTACTTGTGCTCTAAATGGAGAAACAACTCCAATACTACCTATATAACTATTTTCTATTAATATTTCTTTTAGTTTTTCTACTACAGCCATTGCTTCTTGAATATTTAACAAACCACCAGATAAAGGTCTTTTAGATTCACCAACTACATTTTCCCACATAATAGGGTGAGCAATTTCTAAAGAAGAATGCAAATCATTTACAGATGTTGCTATTCTTAGACTATTATTATAAAATTCCTTATTTGAAAAATTTATAATGTCAGAATTGGAACGATAATGTTCTCTTAATGAAATAATTTCTTCATGTGAATTAACTACACCTTCGGCAACATTATAGAGAGAATTTGTTACATATGAAAATCTTGCATCTTCTACTGAAAATTTATGTTTTAGTCTTAAATTTTTTTCATCGGATAATCGTAAATTTGTGATATGTGATAATTGTTTTGGGTCTCCAATTATAACCATTTGCTTAGCTCTATATAATAAAGGAATTGCAGATGCAATATCACATTGACTGGCTTCATCAAAAACAACAATATCGTAATAATTTTTTATAAAAGGAATTTTTCCACTTTTTGCAGAAAGTGATGTAACAGCCCAACAGGGTAACATGTCAGCACAATCTTTTAATAATTGTGCGTATTGGCTAGATTGTAATTTTGTTAAATATCCTTCACCATTATTATTTATATTAATAATTTCTTTCATTAAAGGTACAAATGCACTTAAATTTTTTCTCTGTCCTTTAGACAGATTCATAGATTGTTTTATCAAATAAAGTTGCCAAATTCTTTTTGATAAAACTAAAATTTTATCATTGCATCTAAATATAGAACTATTTATTTCTTCTAAAGTTGGCATTTTTTGTAGCCTATGAACTTTTCGCAAATATTCTTTATATTTAAATAGCTGCTTTAGTTGTTCTTTACAATCGTCAACAGCATCATAATAATCATTGATATTCAAAATATCATATTTTTCAGGTAGTTTTGATAGATCAATATTTATTTTAGCAGCATTAACTTTTAGTATTCCAAGATTAGTTTCAAAGTTATTTATTCTATTTTTTGCCACTATTTTCCATATAATTTTATTAATCCAATTAAATTTATTGGTATCAACTGTAGTTAATATTTTATCAAATTCAAGAATAAAATGATTTATATCAGCAAGATTAATTTTCTCAAAATTATCGATAAATTTTTGACCTTGCTTAATTCTAAAAGTAGTTACGTTTTGATCAGCTTCATCAACTTCATTTCTATAATTTTTAACTTTCACTGCAGCATCTTTTAATTCAATAAGTTGTTTTTGAATTTTGTTGTATTCCGAATACTTTTCATCAAATTCCTCTAATAATTCTGTGGTACCGTTTAATTGCAATAAAGATAATAAATATTTTGCTAAGTTGTGACTATATTTGTTACTCCCCTGTCTGAGAAGTATAGGTCTATCTCCAATTTGATTTATTCGTTCATCAATAACATCAACAGCCTTATTATTTTTACTGGCGAATAAAACTTTCTTATTATTTAAAACCGCATTTATAATTATATTTCCTATTACCTGCGACTTTCCTGTTCCAGGAGGTCCTGTTATTATTGTAACTGGATTGGTCAAAGCTGATCTAACTGCATTCCGCTGTTCTTCATTTAAAGGTAAAACTTCTAATATTGGATAATTTGAGTTTTTAATATTATTAACATTTTGGTCTAACAAAATTTCTAAAGCAGTTCCTTTTATATTTTCATCTGTCAACTTTGATAATTCTTTTAATTCTTGTACCAATCCTTGCGTATATGTACTTTGCTCCACATGAACAAGCATTGAATTATCAAATATGCCACTTTCATTAATATTTATGAGGTTTTCTGTTTTATTTTTCCATTCCCAATTTGGTGTTATGTCTTTTAATTTTTGCACTAAGTTATCAATATCAAATATTTCAGAATCATCATATAAACCTAAAGATTGTTCCATACTGATTACATCATTAATTACCTGACTTCCAGAACTACCACATAGGGATTTAACAGCATCAAAGTTTATTAATGGTGATTCTATATCTATAACACTACTATTTATATTTAATTTGAATAAAAATACTGGCTCTAATTTATAAAAAATGCTGCCATTTTTTGACTTAATTTCTCTTACAGATGTGGGATATCCTATATAAAAATTTGCACCACGAAAATTGTTAATATAAAAAGAAATATCTTTCTGTTCTAAATCTTCTTTGACTTTTGGAAAGTTTTTTAAATCAACATAATCTGGAACAGATTTTCGTGATGTAGAATATAAGGAAATGCTTATTCCTTCATTTCCCACGCAATCAATATAATATTCACATATATCTCTTAAAGTTGCCATTCTAGGTAGAGTATATCATGAATATTATTTTATGGTAAAATGAAGGAATATGGAGGTATTCATGGCGAATGAAGTTTCTAAAATTTATAATGATATAGCTGAGTTACTTAATGTTGCTCGGGCTATGGCATATCATTCTATTAATTCCATTATGGTTGAAACGTATTGGAAAATCGGGAACGTATTGTTGAAGAAGAACAGGGTGGAGCTTCTCGTTTCTTTTTAATTGTGCAGGCTTTTTAACAATACTCGTGCCGGTATAAGATGGAAGCATTACTTCAAAACTGTCTTGCAACTCTCTAAATAATCTTTCGATAGGTTTTGCTTATGCGTTGTACGGTTTTGCATAAATTGGCTGAATTCCAAGATTAGTGAATAATCCGGTTATTCCGTTTTCGATAAAATATTTTGCTTTAAAAGCCTTACCGTTATCTTGATACACAAACTTGGGAACTTTGCCTAAATTTATTATTGAATTTCTTAATGCACTTGCAATACATTGAGTGTTTTCCTCAAGCATAATTTCAAACCCGACAAAACCGCCTGATTTCCAATCTTGGTATGCAACTAATGTCGGTCTTACATAAGTTCCTTTGTAAGGATGTTTAACGAAAAATGCCAACTTATGACCGTCGCCGACAATTAAATCCCCAACTTCCAACTTCGAAACATCTCTTGTAATGTATGGTAAAACCTTATCATGCAGAGCTTTATTGCCTTCTCTTGCTTCAATCCAAACGTTATAATGTTCGTTTTTGTAATTGTTAGCAAATCTTCGGTATGTTAAATCGCAGCATAGATTTGTAAAACCACGTTGAATTAATGCCATTTTTGTATATTTAATTGCTTTTCCGATGTTTAATTGATTTGGATGAAGAAGATTTTTCAAAAGTTCAGACTTTTCTTTGTTTGATGTTACTTTTTCTCTAACATTTTCTTCCAAAGATGTTACTAAAATCTCGTAAGATTTTGAACATTTTCTGATAACATATTTATTTTTGCTTATTGCCTTACGGACTGCTCTTTCGGATATACCTTTAATTTGAGCAAGTTCTTTAGTTGTAATCCAGTAATCATTTGAGTTTTGCATAATTATCTCCTCTCACAAATTAACTCTGCTTGAGAGATATGTGTAGTCAATGTATCCATATCTAAACATATTATTTTTGACTTTTTCAATGCTCGAAAATCATTGTTTTTGTGATATTGAAAAAACAAAATGTTTATAGTATTAAGAAAAATTTTCAAACGGAACTAAATGGAACCAAATCCGGTTCCGTTTGGTAACAGAAAAATATTTTTTCCGGAACTTGTGTTACTTTTTAATACAAATAGTCCTTTGTTTGTCAATCGGAGTTCGACTACAGAAATAAGGCTTTGTGGCATATTACTCTATAAATTTAGACCTCTACAGGACACAATAATGATGCAAATCGGACATATCGGACTTTTCTGCAACCCTAAAATACTCTTGAATTTCTTTATGTTTTGTGGCTTTGAGGATAGTTCCCCTTTTCTGTATTGTCCTGTCTCTTTGTATCTGTAACTACAAAATGATTTAAAAAATGTTAACAGTTGTAAAGTAACAGATGGTTTGAGAATTTTTAACAAGGAGTTTGAGAATTTAACTAATAAAATTCTTAAATTTTATTGTTAATCAATTGATTAATGTGAATGAATATCAATATTGAGAAAAAGTTGTGCAGGATGGGTGAAACCCAACAAATAAGATTATTAGTTCATTGTTACTTTTCTATTAACATATTTCACATTGAAACCCCTATTTCGTCTTAGATAATCATCCATTTTAGAGATTTCATATTGGGTCATGAATGGTAAATCAGTAAGTTGTATATTTTCTTTTGTCAATATACATAAAACAACGGTATATTCATTTTCATGAAGCCTACCACTTAAAGGTAAAATCTCTTTAAAAGTATCTTTATTTTTTCCATTATTAATACTTTCTAGATTGCTAGATTCTTTTTCTATAAAATCAACCATTGTTTTTCTCGTGTCAGTATTAATTATAATAGCCTCAGAATACAATTTTGCTTGGGTAAATAAGTGACTAAGGGATGCCGCCCCGGTTTTATATTTTTTTACATGAATTAATTCCTTATTTGTAGTTAATATATCGCAAATTTCATAAAGTCTTTCATTCGCAATTTCTATTTTAGATTTATCAAATAGAAATAGATTATCATTATTTCTTACACATTCTTCATTAAATATTTCTTCTCTGTAATGACCAGACGATTCATCATAAATATTTATGTCATTTTTTAATTCTTCAACAAGAATACTTTCATCAAATTTTATATTATTGTCATTTAAATAATTACTGACTGTTTGCTTGAAATCAGTTGAGATTTTCCTCCATAAACCATTATATAATATATAACATATATTATTTTGATCTAAGATTTCTGCAACTATACACTGGAAAACTTTCCATTTGGAATATGTATTTTCAGTTTCTTTGTCATAAATAAATATGTTTCTATTTTGTAATCCAGAAATAGAAACTTTTTTATTTCTAAGAGTATTTATATACTCTACAAGATTCAATTCTTCGTGATTATTATCTTCATCTTTTTCATATTTAAAACTTATTCTATTTATATCTATAAATTCAGGTACACACAATGATATTTTATCAAAATGTGCATTATTAATTTCATTAACTAATTTTTGGTTTAGCTCTTCAACCTTATCTTCATCTTTTTCAAAAGACCAATTATCAAAACTCTTAAATTCGGTATTTTTATAACTTTCGCAATTATATAAGTTATTTAATTCTATTGTAATCTCTTTAATATTTTCCCAAGTTAATGGTTTATCTTTATTAAATTTTAGTTGTATTTTTTCTCCACCAGTTACACTAGATATGTAATCATACTGTTTCTTCGCCTTGCCAATAATCCTTTTGAAAAATTCATCATTGTAATCTATATTAAATACGGATAATCCCGCACCTGATAAAATTTGTTTTTCTGATTGAATAGATATAGCTTCGTGTTGGGCCGTTTGAATCGATTTTATTTCATCTGGATTACATATATTCATGGCCACTTTAATTCCGAAATCAGGAATAATTTTATTCTTATTAATATTTTTATCTCCACCAAGCCCAAAAGTAATAGCATAAAAAGTATCCTTTTCATCCATTACGACCTTGTATAAAAGTAATCCCCTAGGATATCTATTCACATATTCTATTGAAATAGGGTCATCTAATACTTCATTCATAAAACTAACCCATGGAATACTTGATGCATTCTTTTCTTTTGAATCTCCCTCTGAATACCACCATTTTCCTATAATATCATTGTTATTTATTGAAGCATAATTTAAAAAGGATTCCAATGGATGTCCTTGCTGATCTTTCTTGACACAATCTTCAAAAGTTTTAACAGTATTCTTGAACTTATATATTGAGATTTGTTCTATGTCAGCCATAAAAGAATCCTTTCCATACTAATATCTAAATAATATCAGAAAAATTGATAATAATTAAAAATTTTAACATTTTATTAATTATTCTAATTTAAGTTAAAACACAAACCTTTACATACAAAGATTTGTTTGCTTGTTTATAATATAATTAACCCATGCAAAAGTTTTATGAAAAAGAGGATATAACTTTATTTCAGGGGGATTGTATTGAAATTTTAGATAGGGCAACTCCTGAATCTATTGATATGATTTTTGTCGACCCGCCTTATAGGCTTTCCAATGGTGGAATAACTTGCCAATCCGGCAAGGTTGTTTCTGTTAACAAAGGAAAATGGGATGAAAGCCAAGGTTTGGATGAGGATTTTGAATTTCATAAAAAATGGATTAATGCTTGCAAAAGAGTTTTAAAACCCAACGGTACAATTTGGATATCAGGAACTTATCATTCAATCTATGCTTGTGGTTTTGCTTTGCAAAAAGCAGGTTTTAAAATTCTGAACGACATCTGTTGGTTTAAACCGAATGCTTCACCGAATATGAGTTGCAGATATTTTACAGCAAGCCATGAAACTTTATTATGGGCAAGAAAAGACCACAAAGGTAAGCATACTTTCAATTATGAAGAAATGAAAAATGGGGATTGGGGCGATGATATTCTTAAAAAGCCAAACAAACAAATGCGTTCGGTTTGGCAAATAGATACTCCAAAGCCATCAGAAAAAGAATTCGGCAAACACCCGACTCAAAAACCTTTAGAATTGTTAAGGCGCATAATCCTTGCATCAACTAATAAAGGCGATTTAATACTCGATCCATTCACAGGAAGCTCAACTACTGGTATAATGGCATTAGAGTTAGACCGGAAATTTATTGGAATAGACTTAGAAAAAGAATACTTAGACCTTTCAATTAAAAGGTTTAAGCAAGTATTTTCAAAGAAAGACAAAGCATGGCAGTAGTTTTAGAACAATTGAAAAGCGAAACATATCCGATTGTTAAATGGGTCGGCGGCAAACGTCAGCTTATGTTTGAATTGCTAAAAAATATGCCCAAAGAATACAACAGATATTTTGAACCTTTTATCGGTGGCGGAGCTTTGTTCTTTGAGTTACAACCCCAAAATGCTTATATTTCCGATATGAATGAAGAATTAATCAACCTTTATTCAGTTGTTAGAGATAATGTTTATGAACTTATTGAAGATTTAAGCAAGCACGAAGTTTCAAAAGAATATTTTTTAGGAATTCGAAATATTGATAGAACTGAAAAATATGCAGAATTGTCAGATGTAGAAAGAGCAAGTCGTTTTATTTATTTGAATAGAACCTGTTTTAACGGCATGTATAGAGTTAATTCTCATGGGCAGTTTAACGTTCCGTTTGGACATTACAAAAATCCTCGAATCATTGATGAAAACAATCTTTTAAATTGTTCTAAACTATTAAAAAAGACTGAAATTAAGTGTGCTGATTTTTCAGAAATTTTAACTAAGGTTAAAAAAGGTGATTTTGTTTATTTTGACCCACCTTATGTACCATTGAATGAGACTTCAAGTTTCACTTCATATACAAAAGACGGATTTGATATTGATATGCAATTCAAACTGCGAGATGTTTGCGATGAATTAGATTCAAAGGGTGTTAAATTTATGCTTTCTAATTCAGATACAAAATTAGTAAATGAATTATATGCAAATTATGAAATTAAAAAAGTTTTTGCTTCTCGTCAAATTAATGCAAATGCTGATGGCAGAGGCAAAATTACAGAAGTTTTAGTGAGAAACTACTAATTTTTATCTTGCAAAATCCTCTTTAAAAAAGAAGTTCTAGCATAGAATGCTCTTGTTTTGGGGGCACCGTTACCTTGCCCTTTTGTTCTTGGTTGAATCCATTTCCCCATTCTACCAGTAAGACCATTTACTCCCTTTGTTTTTAAACAAGTTCTAGTTTCTTCATAATCAGCTTCAATTTCTTCATATAATTCTTTATCATCATCTATATCAAATTGAAATGCACTACATAATTCGGAACGGGGTTCTGATTTGTCATACCACATCCTTGTTATAATTAACAAACAATTAAGTTTCAATTTTAGATGACTATTATCAAAGTCATTATTAATAACATCTTCAGGATTTATCATTGTTATAGCCATAGTTTCTTTTGGAACAATTAAACCTGATTTTAATTTTTTCATAGAAACAGTTTTTAGTTCCCAATCTCCAAAATCTGGTGATTGCAAACAATTACGAGGTAAGCCTAAGTGACATTCCACAACGTGACCAACCCAACCTTTATTTTTCTTCCCCTCTTTAAACAAAGTAACACCACAGGTTTCTGCGATTTCTACTAAATCTTTCCCTATAATTTCTTGTAACTTTTCAGTTGCTTCATCTCTATTCATAGAGTTATTCTATTGCACACAAGAGAAATAAACAACCCATCCTAAAAAGTATTTCTTTCTAAACTCAAGCCATTTGTGAATTAAGTCTAATCTTGCGAGTGCGATTTGTTTTGATTTTTCCAATGTGAAGTTTGTCATATAAAATTACCTCACACACATTAATCGCTCGTTTTAGAGTAAACATCAAGTCCTGAATTTCAATCTCAGGGACATTTCGACACATATCTAGATTAAAAGATAATTCAAAACGGACAATTCTTGCACTAAAAGTATCAGGGCTAAAACTCAAACACCATGCGAGATAGATACCGAAATAGATTTAGAATTACAGAATATTAGTGCAATTTAGTGCAAAAACTGACCGCAAATCTCAATATTATAAATTATCCTCAAATGCCCGAAATTCGGCATCATAGCAAATAAAAACGCATCCAAACTGTCCTGATAAGTTATAGTAACTACAAAATTATAACCTGACGGATAAATTTAAAAGAGGGAATGTGAATATAATTTAGGTGTTGTTTGAATTTTACCCACTTCCCTCGTTTTAAGAAACATTATCCTTTTTATCCTTTATTTATCCTTTTTTTCTGTTAGTTACGCAAGTTCTGCCTCAAACTCGGATAAAGTTTGAATTTAAGCAAGGATAGAAAAAGGATAAAACTTCCTAGCGGTGGGAAGGCAAAAGCTATTACAGAATTAGTAAATCTGGTCAACAGCTTTTGGTTGTAATTTGGAGTAGTATGCTCATAATGATTTTTAATTAAAAATGCAAACCATAAGTTATAAATTGCACTTTTCTTATATTTATTATATTATTAACTAGGGAATATCAATGAAAAAGAAGACTCCAGAAAATAAGAAAATATATGGGATTTCTCTGTTTTCAAGTGCTGGAATTGGGGAGTTATATTTCAATGACATAAATATTGATATTGTTGTTGCAAATGAATTAATTCCAAAAAGAGCTGAATTATATAAGCATGCTTATTCTAATGCGAATGTTATTGTTGGTGATATTTGTAATAAAAAAGTATTCCAAAACATAATTAATGTTGCGAAAAAATACAAAATAGAATTTATGCTGATTTCGCCACCATGCCAAGGATTTAGTGTCGCAGGAAAAAATCGTTCGCAACAGAGCATAGAAGTTGACAATCGTAATTATTTAATTTTACAAGCTATTAAAATTATTAAAGAATTTAAACCAAGTTATATACTTATAGAAAATGTTCCAACATTTTTGACTGCAAAATTATTAATTGATAATGAATATTATTCATTGGAAAGTTTATTGAATAAAGAGTTTGGTAATTTATATAATATTGATGCAAAAGTGTTAGATGCTGCCGATTATGGCGTTCCTCAACATAGAAAAAGAGCTATTACAAAGCTTTATAAAAAGAATTTAGAATGGAATTGGCCACAAAAACAAAATAAATTGGTATCCGTGAAGGAAGCTATCGGAAATCTTCCGAGTCTTGAATCTGGTCAAAAATCAAATTTAAAATGGCATTTTGCAAGAATACACGCAGATTCACACATAGAATGGTTACGACATACGCCAACGGGCAAATCTGCATTTGATAATAAAGATTTTTATCCTAAAAAACCAGACGGAACGCCAATAAAAGGATATAATTCTTCTTATAGAAGAATTCGCTGGGATGAACCTGCCCCAACTATAACAATGAGAAATGATGCTATTAGCTCTCAAAGAAACGTTCATCCAGGAAGATTAAAACCTGATGGTACATATTCTGATGCGAGGGTTCTAACGCCACTTGAACTCATGATAATAAATTCAATGCCAACAAATTGGAATATTCCTGATGATACCCCCGAGATATTAGTTAGACAATGCATTGGAGAATCAATACCACCTCTTTTGCTTAAACAAGTCGCAGGTATGATAAATGGATAAAATTAAAGGTATATCATTGTGTTCAAGTGCAGGAATTGGAGAATTGCTTTTATCTAAAAGCAATATAGATATTATTTGTGCAAATGAGCTAATAGAAAAGAGGGCTGACTGTTACAAATATCTTCATAAACAAACAAAAATGTTATTAGGAAGTATTCAAGATTCTGCAATAAAGAAACAAATTATAGATATAACAAAAGAAAACAATGCAAAATTTCTACTTGCAACACCGCCGTGTCAAGGAGTAAGTACTTTAGGAAAAAATAAAAAACAACAACAATTTGAAAAAGACAAAAGAAATTTTTTAATCTTCGATATTATTGACATAGTCGATTCTGCTGATTTTGACTATGTATTAATAGAGAATGTTCCACGCTTTTTAGAAATGAAATTTCCATACAACAATCAATTTCTTACTTTAAATGAAATTTTAGAAGATAAATATAACCATAATTATATTATTGAAACACAAGTGTTGAATGCAAAAGATTATGGAATTTCTCAAAGTAGACCAAGAGCCATAATTAAAATGTATAAAAAAGGTTTAAAATGGAAAAATCCAAAAAAACAAAAAGAAATACCCTTAAAGGATGCCATTGGATATTTGCCGAGTTTAGAATCAGGGGAAAAATCTAATATTAAATGGCATAATGCAAAAATTCAAAATAGTAGAGCTGTTGAGGCATTAATGCATACCCCAACAGGTAGGTCTGCTCTTGCAAATGAAGTATATTATCCGAAAAAAGAAAATGGGGAAAGAATAAAAGGATTTCATAATACTTTTAAAAGAATGAATTGGAATGAACCAGCACCAGCAAGAACAACATTTTGTGGAAGTATGAGCTCTCATAACAATGTGCATCCCGGAAGATTGAAATCTGATGGCACATATTCTGATGCAAGAGTTTTAACATTATTAGAAACCTTTATTGTTCATTCAATACCTAAAAATATAGATTTCCCAAAAAATGCAACAGATACTTTTATAAGAACAATGATTGGAGAGTCTATTCCACCATTATTATTATATAAGATTATATCTGGAATAGGAGGTTAAATGCCGGTTCAAGTGGAAGATGAACGAATAATTTTGTATAAGCATACTTGCAAATATGACTTAATAAAAGCGATAGCATTAGATGTTAAAAATAATTGCAATAATGATATATCTAACGAAGAAAAACATAGAATGCAAGACCGTTTAGCATTAATAGGTATGTACAAAACAAGAAATCCTCAAGAAAGACCTCTTGATGCAATTAACCATAGAATTAACACTCTTCAATATTGGATGTTTGGTTATAAACATAAAATAGGTAGAGATTTAAAATTCATTTTTAGCCCTTTGGGTAACTTATTTTTAAAACATATTGAAGACGAAGCAAAACTTCAAAAAATATTTATAGCGATGTTATTTGCAATGCAGTTTCCTCATCCTGGAAGTGGTACTCCACATAAGTTTAATTTATATTTATTTAGACTTATTTTTAAGCTAATGTTAGATTCAAGACTAAATGGAAGGTTATATAATCAAGAGTACGAATGCATCTTGGCATTTTTAGAAACGATTAATCCTCAAAGCTATGAAACATTAGTTCAAAATATACTAAATATGCGCAGAAAATCAAATGAAGAATTGGCATTAATTTTAAAAGAAAAAGAACATACTTATGTAAATAATGTTCACGAGTGGGAAACCTTTACTCAAACACTATTTGAACAAATTGGACTTATCAAAAAACATGATGGAGATTTTTTGTGCAAATTGTATCATCCTTCAAATGAATGCAGCAAAAGCCAACCAACGGGAAGAAATGCAATTAGAGGATATATAACACTAAATACTGAATTAATTTCCTTTATTTCTTTATTGCTAGAAAATTATTGTTTTGATGAGTTACCGTTGAGTTTAAAAGACGAAGAAAGATTAGAAATAGATGTCGTTAAAGAAATATATAGTTTTTATCCTCAAGAACTTTTAAAAGAGATTGGAGAGTATGATCCTGTTATTGATGAACTTTTAAAATTACCAAAATTGATAGACCATTATGCTTCAAATGAAGAACATGGCGATTGTTATAAGTTTGAAGAAACTTTAACAGATGGTTTTAATATGTTTTATAATGTAGAAGCAAAATGGCGTGGTGGTGCAGGTAACACAGATATAGAATGTTTATATGAACATATTTCCAGAAAGAAAAAATTTGCAGTTGACGGTAAATCTACTGCAAATAAATTATCATCTTTAAATGCTGGTAGATTAAGGGTTCATAGAGAAAAAATTGGTGGTAAATATACAATTGTTATAACACCCAAGTATGTACCTGCGGTTAAACAAGATATATATAATGAGCCGATTGTAATTATTACATCAAGTACATTCTCGGAGTACTTGTATAACTGCATATCCCACAATGTTAGAGATATAGACTATACGGATTTTGATGAAATTATTATGAATAATTTAGGAACTGATATAAGTAAAAAAATATCCGATTTAACTTTAAAAAAATTTGGTGCTTGTGCATAATAATTAAACAATGCATAGGTCGGTTTTACTAAACCTACAATAAAAACTCTTATTTTATCTGCTACTTTTTACCAAACTGCAAGTAAAACTACAAAAATGATTTAAAAAATGTTAACAGTTTCCAGACAAACTACTAAAAAAGAGCCTTTTCAGGCTCTTTCAAAATGGAGGAGGAGGTGGGATTCGAACCCACGGAACGCGTGAACGTTCGACAGTTTTCAAGACTGCTCCAATCAACCGCTCTGGCACTCCTCCATACAGTTGTATCGGATGTATCTCAATTGTATAAAATAAATTTCGTTTGTCAAGTGAGTTGTTACCAACTTTTATTGACATCTTAGCTTTGTTACAAATTTTTTCAACCGGTCAAGAGCAATTTTTAAATTATCCATGGAATAAGCATATGATATTCTCAAAAATCCCTCCCCGCTTTTACCGAAAGCTGTTCCCGGAACTGCTGCAACTCGTTCTTCTTCAAGAAATCTTGTTGCAAATTCTTCGCTTGTCATCCCAAATTCTTTTATACAGGGAAATACATAAAATGCACCATAGGGTTCAAAACATTCCAAACCCATTTCTTTAAATGCATGTAATAAAAACCTTCTTCTCTGATTATATGCACGACGCATATCGGCTACATCATCATCTCCGTTTTTTAACGCATCTACAGCTGCATACTGACTTGTTGTCGGAGCACACATTATTGCATACTGGTGGATTTTTGTCATTTGTTTTATCAAAGGTTCAGGTCCGCATGCATAACCTAGCCTCCAGCCTGTCATAGCATAAGACTTTGAAAAACCGTTGATTAAAAGTGTTCTTTCCTTCATTCCATCAATAGCTGCTATAGAAACATGTTTTCCTTTATAAGTCAGCTCGCTGTATATTTCATCTGACATTACAAAAATTTCTTTTTCCCGTAATATTTTGGCTATTGCTTCCAAATCTTCTTTTTCCATTATGGCACCTGTCGGATTGTTTGGATAAGGCAGGATTAAAACTTTTGTTTTATCAGTGATTGCGTTTTGAAGTTCTTGAGGTGTCAATCGAAAATTGTTTTCGGCTTTCAAATCTATGATTACGGGTTTTGCCCCTGCAAGAACTGCACATGGAACATAAGAAACATACGACGGCTGAGGAATTATAACTTCATCTCCAGGGTTTATCATTGCACGAAGACCGATGTCAATTGCTTCTGACCCGCCAACGGTTACCAGAATTTCTTGCATCGGATTATATGTCAGGTTTTGAGTTCTGTTTAAGTAATTGTTAATCTCACATCTAAGCTCTTTTAAACCTGCATTTGAAGTGTAAAAAGTTTTACCTTTTTCAAGAGCATAAATTCCCTCGTCCCTGATATGCCATGGAGTTTCAAAATCAGGTTCTCCAACACCTAACGATATTGCATCTTTCATTTCACTTACAATATCAAAGAATTTTCTTATACCTGAAGGTTCTATACTTTCAACAGTTTTGGAAAGAGAATATTTCATGGTGTAATAATTTCCCTTTCTTCTTCATCGATTGCTTTATTCAAAACTGTTCCGTGATCTTTATATTTTTTCAGGACAAAATGTGTTGCCGTACTCAATACTCTATCCAGAGTTGATAATTTATCTGAAACAAAATTTGAGATTTCTTTTAAAGATTTTTCTTCTATGGTAACAAGTAAATCATAGCCGCCTGAAATAAGGTATACCGATTTAACTTCTGGATAATTGTAAATGCGTTCGGCTATTCTGTCAAACCCCTGTCCTCTTTGGGGAGTTACCTTGACTTCTATCAATGCGGTAACCTTATCAATATCAGTTTTTTCCCAGTTGATAAGTGTATGATAACCGCCTATAATACCTTCTTTCTCAAGCATACAAATTTCATTTGCAACATCAATTTCTTCTCTGCCGAGCATAACAGCAAGCTCTTTCAAATCAATTCGGCTGTTCTTCTCTATAATAGATAATAATTCTTCTCTCATATTTTCTCCTATAAGAATAATTTTAATACAAATAAATAAAAAAAGCCGCAAAAAAACAGGCTCGTGAATTGGAAAAAACTCTAAAAAACTTATCCACAGGAAAAGCAGCTTTGCTGCAAAAAAAAGCTATGTACATTGAGTGCATAGCTGTTGATTAGGGATATGTGTATCTTAGTTCTCTAAGGAGTATGGTTATATATTAGCAAACGAAATCTTAAATGAAATCGTAAAAATGTATGATGTTTTTTATTGTGAAAACCTTTTGTTAAATAATGTAAATATTGAAAAACTAAACTAGCATAAACAAATTTTTTTCAACTTATAATATCCAACAGGAAAAGAAGTAAGGAAAATATATGCATCTACAAGCAATAACACCAATTACAGCAAGAAGAAATCAAAACTTATGTCAAACAAACCATGTTAATCGTCAAAATATACATTTTGGTGTTGGGGAAGATTATGGTCCTGACTTGAATGCTCCCGAAAATCCAAACGAACACAAACCCGGTTGGAAAAAAGGTCTTGCAGGTATTGTAACAATTTTGACATTCCCTGTGTCAGTGCCTGCATTGTTAGCTTACGAACATTACAAAGACAAAAATAAAGATAAACAGAAGACTAATATTAACCCTGACAATATAGAAGATTAATTTGTGATATAATAAGATTATGTTTGACAGTCTTAGTGATAAATTACAGAGTATAATCAGCAAAACACGCAGTAAAGAGCTTACTCAAGACAATATGCAGGAAGCTTTACGGGAAATTCGCCGTGCTCTTTTGGAAGCCGATGTAAATTTGCGTGTTGTTAAAGCTTTTATATCCTCAATTAAAGATAAAGCAGAGGGTGAAAAAGTACTTGAAGGAGTTGACCCTTCCCAGCAGCTTGTTAAAATTGTTCATGACGAGCTTGTTAATCTTCTGGGTAAGGAACAAAATCCGCTTGATTTTTCAGGAAATCCCAACATGATAATGATGCTGGGACTTCAAGGTTCGGGTAAAACAACATCTTCAGCTAAACTTGCCGTCAAACTTAAAAAAGAAGGCAGAAAACCGCTTTTGGTAGCATGCGATGTATACAGACCCGCCGCAATCTCACAATTACAAACATTGGGAAAAGAAATTGAAACGGAAGTATTTACAATTCCCGACAGCAAAGATGTTCAGCAAATCGTACGCAGTGCAATTGATTATGCGGGGCAAAACGGATTTAATACGCTGATTTTAGACACAGCAGGAAGATTGCAGATTGATACTGACATGATGGCGGAGCTTTTGTTAATCGACAGAATTTTTCATCCAACCGAAAAACTTCTTGTAATCGATGCCATGACAGGTCAGGAAGCTGTAAATGTTGCAGAAAACTTCGATGCCCAGCTTGGCTTAACAGGTCTGGTTCTCACAAAACTTGACGGTGACAGCAGAGGCGGTTCAGCATTAAGCGTTTCTTACTGCACAGGAAGACCTATCAAGTTGACAGGTACGGGCGAAAAATTAAATGCACTTGAAGATTTTTACCCGGAACGTATGGCAACCCGTATTTTAGGCATGGGTGACATTGTTTCACTGGTTGAACGTGCGCAGGAAGTTTTTGACGAGAAACAGGCTCTTGAGTTTGAAGAAAAAATGAGTAAGAACAATTTTTCTTACGATGATTTTATGAAAATGCAAAAACAAATGCAGGCATTCGGTTCGATGGGCAACCTTTTGGGAATGCTTCCCGGGTTAAACATAGGCAAGGATGACAGGGATAAAATTTCTCATGAAGGTGAAAAACAGTTTAAACGTATGGAAGTATTTATCTCCAGCATGACCCCTCAAGAGCGTTCAAACCCTGATTTAATGAACACAAGCCGTAAAAAAAGAATAGCAAAAGGCTGCGGCATGGATCTTGCAGAAATAAATACTTTTATCAAACAGTTTGAACAAATGCGTGTAATGATGAAAGGCATGTCAGACATGAAAAACATGTTCGGAAAAATGGGCGGAATGCCAAACCCGAATGCCTTAGGCGGCAAAATGGGAAAACACGCTATTAACAAAGCAATGAAGATGATGCGGAAGTTTAAATGAAGCGTAGCCGCTTCACCCTCCACCCGGGTTATGCATACCATATATTGGTATTAATATTTTGAACTTATGAATTATATTATATGATTAAATCTCAAAATTAAATATATCACTTAATGATACATTTAATGCAGTTGCAATATTATAAAGACAATAAATTGATGGACTACGTCGTCCGATTTCTATTCCACCAATATAAGAAGTATCAATATTAGCTTTAACAGCTAATTCTTCTTGAGTTAACCCCTTGTTATTTCTTAATTCTTTAATTTTAATACCTAAATTTTTTAAAATTTTATTTTTTAGGCGAACTCTTACTTTCATAAATTTATTATGAAATAATGTCTATTTGTCTACTATGGATAAATAGACATAAAGAAAAATAATGCTATAATATAGTTATAACAAAGATTTTCATGTTATTATGCAAACAAAATGAAAAATATTATTATATCTCAATCTATCCTTTTAAAACTCTTGGCATCAGGTATTACTTTAAAACAAGCAGCCCGAAAACTTGGCGTGAAATATAATACAATCAAAACAAGAACAAGAGTTTTATACGCAAAATTCAAGGTTGATAACCGAAAAGACTTGATTTCAAAAGCAATAGAATTAAATATTCTTTCACCTGATGATGTAAAGTGTAAATTTTATAAGAGATTTTGTAGTTTGCCTATAAACAGCAAACCAACTTTTGAAGAAACATTAAATCAAGAAGAAATTCATTATTTAAAGCTAGCTTCACAAGGACTAAGCGCAAAAGATATAATTCAAAACATGTCATTAACAGGCATCTATCATGCACGATACATAAACCTGTCAATATGCTATAAACTGGGTGCAAAAAATATTACACAAGCAGTTGCAAATGCGAAATTTCTGGAAATTATATAGTCAAAATATCACCCTTTTTTCAGACAAAAAAATCATCCTTAATCCCAAATGTTTCAAGCATAAAAGTAATATTCTAAAGCTTAAAAAATTATACTTTTTTATGAGTGTAATTATACTTATTTTATAACTACAAAGGTTATATTATAATAACTACTATTGTTATAGATACAAATTGAGAAATCGTTTATTTTAGTTAAATGACGGATTTTCTTAAAAATTTTGGTAAAAGAATAAAGTATTATCGACAATTACATGGTCTTAGTCAAGAAAAATTAGGTGAACTTGCTGATGTTGCGACAAAAACAGTAAGTGAATGGGAAACCGGTAAGTCTTTTATTGAATACCCCACTCTTGTAAAACTTAGCAAAGTATTAAAAATAGACGAAGCCGAATTTTTTAATTTTCCGACACAAAAAGGCAGTTCTTATCTTGAACAAATAGTAAGTATTTCTGCAAAATTGCCTCCAGCTAAACAAAAACAAATCCTTGATATTATCAAAACTTTTTCAGTTTAGATGAAGTAAATTAGGAAAAATTAAAATAATAATACTTCCTTTTTCTTGACAAATATAAACATAAATACTAATATTATTTTGTCTTTATTATGGAGTTAAGAATGTTATTATGAAAAAGATTTTTATTATTTTGTGTTTGTTATTAGCTTTTTGTGCTTCTGCAAATGCAGATACTTATATTAATGAAAAATATAAAATGGATAGAAAAATTCAACAAAGCATAAATAAAAATCTGCAAAATAATCCGACTTTATCAGGAAAAGTAGAAGTATATTTTAATATAAAACCCAATATTACTTTAAATAAACATAAAATAATAAATTATAATAACAGAGAACTTGCAGAACTTATTGATAATACTCTGAATAATCTTGAAGAATGTCCAATAAACTCTAACATTTCTTCATTTAACTATATTGCTATATTTAACGTTCAAAACGGTAAACTTAAAACAGAAATTGTAAGTAAAAACTATTCAACTCCAGCAGATAACAACTATTTTAGCAAAATCCAATCCCATATACAAAAAAATAAATCTTCTATACCGCAAGAAAATTATATTGATTTAAATTATGTAGTACTGGAATTAAATATTTCAAGTATTGGAAAAGTCACAGGTATAAGATTAATTGAATCTTCCGGCGACAAAAATTATGATGACAAATTATGTAACTACTTTCTTGCACAAACATTTGATATGCCGCCTTCAGAATTACTTAAAAACGGAAATTATCGTCATATCTTAAGAATAAACCCAACATCAAAAGAAACTGCAAAAGAACATGAAAAATATACAAAACTGGTTTTAGAAGAGGTTAAACAGCAAATAGGTTTGTACATAAACAATATGATTGAAATTGAATTGTATAAAAACGGGCATATTAAAGATGTAAAAATATATGATAACAATTATAATCTGATTAATTCACCTCAAATTTTATCAGAATTAAAAAAAGTAAAAATTACTCAATACCCGGAACAGCTAAAAGGTGAAACATTTACTGTATACCTTATAAATAATAATTCTTACACAAACGTTTATAATTATTTCAACAAAAAAATGGCTCCTGAAATTGTTAATTCAATTCCATTAATTAATTCTTTCTCGCTCCAGCCAATAAAATGTATTATCTTGATGAATAAAAACGGTACTATTGAAGATGTTACCTTAATACAGTCATCAAATTCATTACAAATTGATAATGATACAATCGCTGCAATAAAATATAACTCTTATCAACCATATGATGCTTCTCCTACAGAAAAATTTATTTTTTATGTAGAACTATATAACCTTAACAAATATTTGCGCCAATATTATGCAAAATATGCAAAAACAGTAACCTCTTACACAATCGGGAATATGCCGAAATATGGAGCACAAAACATAAGGACTTCAAGAATACATTTTCATATAAAAAAAGACGGTAAAATTAAGTCATATGAACTCTACGATTATAACGGATTCACTATAAAAGAAAATGATGTTGATAAATGCATAAGAAGATTGACTTTCCCAAAATTTCCTGAAAATATTGATGCGGAAGAATTAAGTGTACTTGTTGATTTACATGATCCTTCAAATCAAATGTTTTCAAATATCCTTATGAATACATTATCAATAGGTTCAGCAATAATGTATATAATTTTACGGTAGGCTAAAAAAGTTTAAAACTTTTTCAGTTTAGCGTAGGCTGCATCCATTGCTTTTATGCCTTGTTTGCCAAAGTCGATTGTGTACATCATGCTTTCGCCAATTTGCGTTACTTCTTTGATATGACCGATACCTAATTTGTCATGGAATACTCTTTCTCCCTCATTAAAAACGTATTCTATCGGAGTTGTTGTTTCCATTTTCTTTTGGCGTTCGGCTTCTGCTTCCTGCATTGCACGTTCTTTTTGACGCTTTTCTTCAAGCATGCGTTTTATAGCATTGTCCTTAAAGAACTCTTTAACCTTTTCTTCATCACGTTCTTTGTTTACTTTAGATTTAACAAGAATTGTGCGTGAAGGAGTTCGCTGCGGCTGCATTGGTTTTCCTGTTGCCAGCCCTTTTGTCGGCGCCACAAACCCTTTGCCGAAACCTGAAGACGGTCTTATGTAGCCGTTGCTGTCAGCCTGGGCAGCAGAGTATGAGTAATCCGATTTTCCGGTACGAGCTTTTGATACGGCATTTTGGAACGTTGATGAGCCGCTTGTTGAGCCTTCAAACGCTGTTGAATTCAGCAGTTGGCGTGGAATTTCATCAATAAATCTTGAAGGGTTGTAGTACTTGTATTCACCCCACATTTGACGGCGTTTTGCAGAAGTCAGGTATAATTTTTCCTCCGCACGTGTTACTCCTACATACATAAGACGTCGTTCTTCTTCCATTTCTGATGCGTTATTAAACGTTCTCTGATGCGGGAAAACACCTTCGTCACACCCTGCAAGGAATACTATAGGAAATTCCAAACCTTTTGCAGAGTGAAGTGTCATAAGGGTTACGTTATTCGTAATATTTTCAACAGCATCGGTATCTGACACTAAAGCCACCTGCTGCAAGAATTCACCAAGAACATTGTCCTGTTCTTCGGGAACGAATTCACCCGCAACGTTTACCAATTCCTGCAAGTTTTCAATATCCGCTTCGCTTTCCGGTGTGTTTTGGGATTGTAGTTCTGCAAGATAGCCTGTTTTTTCTATCACAAGAGTTACAAATTCCTGCAAAGAATATGAGCTTACGGCATCTTTAAATTTCAGGATAAGCTGTGAAAAATCTTTCAGCTTAGAACGGGTTCTCGGCGGAATTTCAATAGCTTCTTCTATTCTCTGACATGCAGCAAAAAGGCTTATATCTTCCTTATCTGCAAAATCAGCAAGGTTTTTGATTGTTGTGTCGCCGATTGAACGTTTCGGAACATTCACAATTCTGCGGAAACTTTGAGAGTCGTCAGTGTTATAGATTAATCTCAAATATGCAATTATATCTTTAATTTCTTTACGGTCATAGAATTTTAAACCGCCGTAGATTTTATACGGAATTCCCGCTGCCATGCAGGCTTCTTCAAGTGCACGGGATTGTGAATTTGTACGGTAAAGGATAGCATAGCGATTGTAATCCCCGCCGCTGTCCTGTTTAATTCTACTTGCAATAAAGTTTGCCTCGTCGGCTTCATCCTGAGCTTCAAAGTAATCTATCAGCTCGCCGTCGCCTTTTTGTGAATACAAAACTTTATCAACACGCTCAGTGTTGTTCTCAATAATTGCGTTTGCAACATTCAAGATATTAGCTGTTGAACGGTAATTCTGCTCAAGTTTGATTAATTTAGTTTTTTTGAAATCCTGCTGAAAGTTGAGGATTATCGTATAATCCGCCCCACGCCAGCTGTATATCGACTGATCGACATCGCCTACAACGCATAGTGAACGTTCATCAGGGATATCTGCTTCGAGGTTTGTGTAAAGCATATTAATAAGTTTGTATTGAGCCATGTTGGTGTCTTGGAACTCGTCAACAAGAATGTGCTGAAATCTATCGTAATAAAGCTGTCTGACTTCTTTACACTGCTCCAAAAGTTTTACGGTAAGCATAAGCATATCGTCAAAATCAATTGCATTATTGTTGTTCAAAGAATTTTCGTATTCTTCATAGATAGAAGCAACCTTTTGTGATTTAAAATCTCTTGCAAAAGTTGCATAAGTGTATGCATCCTGCATTTTGTTTTTCGCATTGGAAATAATTGATTTTACAAGTTTAGGCTGGTAAACTTTATCATCAAGGTTTAATTTCTTAATAGCCTGCTTAATCACTGCAACAGAGTCGGTTTCATCATAAATAGTGAAATTTTTATCCAGTTTTTTGCCTGATTGGAAGCTGTAATTTTCTATGTTTTCACGCAAAATTCTACCGCATATACCGTGAAAAGTTCCAACCCACATATATTTAACAACATCTTCGCCCAATATATTTCCAAGACGTTCTTTCATCTCTTTTGCAGCTTTGTTGGTAAATGTTACAGCTAAAATATTTCTCGGTCTTACACATTTTTCTTTAATTAAATAAGCAATTCTTGAGGTAAGTAATTTAGTTTTTCCGCTGCCTGCACCCGCAAGAACAAGTAACGGTCCTTCAACGGTTTGCACTGCTTCTCTCTGTTCATTGTTAAGATTATCCAGTATATTTTCCATATCCCCTATTCCCAAAATCAATTTTTTGTGATATAATCAGCATAAACTAAAAATGTACAGATTGCAATTAGAAAGTAGGAAAAATGGTGGAAACTGATATGACAAATATAGTGATGAGTTCTGAAGATGATGCAAAAGAAAAACAAAGTTCAATAGTAGTGCCTATTGATGATATGGACACTGTGTCGTCAGATTCACCAAGTACAGTTGATGAGCTGGCTATGGAATTAGCAACTATTCAACAATCCGCAAAAAGAATTGCAATTATAGGAAGCCGTAACCTTCCAATAACACATCAACAAATGATTGAAACTTTAACTACGGCACTTGTTATGCAGGGAAACACCATTATTACATCAGGAGGTTCTTCAGGAACCAACGCTGCTGCTATAAGAGGTGCAATGAAAGCTAATCCCGATAAATTGAAGGTTATTTTGCCGCAAACAATCGGTCAGCAGCCGAGTGACGTTCAAAACCAGCTTATCGGAGTTCCTAATATTGTTGAACATCCTGACAGAGCTATGATGACACTCGCTGATGCTTCACGTGTTTGTAACAGAGAAATTATTGATGATTGCAACCAGCTAATCTGTTTCTTATCTCATACAAGTAAAACATTACATAATGCCGTTCAATATGCTGAAGAAGGTCATAAGGTTATTACTGTCTTCTATCTGGATTAATTTTTTCGCCCTCTTTAATGTCGGCTTAAAATATTACGGCGGAAAACTATTGCTATGTCAGAAAAATTAAAAAAACTTACGGGCAAAAATAAAAATGACTATGAAACCGCAGCCGGTGAATTAGTCAATAATTGCGATATAGAACTTTTTAAGGAACTTGTTGAAAACGACGGTTACCTTTTTGATTATGTAAAACAAAATGTTGCCGAAAGATTAGAAAAAGTTATAAATGAAAACAATTATAAAAACCTTTTAGAATTTCTAAAATATTATTCACCGTCTTATGAAGATGTAATTGTAACTTCACTGGTTAAATATGCTGACGAAGATTTGACCGATGAGATGCTTAATAAACTTGAAAGCGGCACTGTTGAAGAAAAAACTTATGCGGCAAGATATTTTGCATACGTTCAGGACCCGCTTGCTCTTGATGCTTTGAGAACAAACAGCCACTCTGAAAGTGATTATTTGACTGCAAATTGTGCCTCAACTCTTGCAGTGATGAATGACAAAGAATCATACAATGTAGCAATAACAGGGCTTAATAACGGTGATGATTTTGAAAAATTGTCTGCGGTAAAGTTTCTTGTAGCTTACGGCAGCAAAGATGCATTGCCCTCAATTATTGAAACAATGAAAACTTCCGCAATGGCAGAAAACATAGCAGGAGAAATACCATATCTTGAAAACCTGTTCGAACTGTTGGAAAACAACTACGAAGACGGTTTGCTTACATTAAATTACATTATCAACGGACTTGGTGAAATCCTTGATTTGTCATTAGTATTTGATTTTGAGCTGTTTGAAGTGCTGGAAAAACTAATCAATAACCACGATGACAGCAAAGCTGCAATTGTTTTGTTAAATGCCAAAGAAAAATTCGATACTCTGACTGAAAACGATGAGTACCTTTTTGACGTTGACAAAGACACTAAAAACGAAATTCAGGATATCAAAAAGTTATTGAAAAACGTTAACCGGAAAGAACTTGAAACACATATTAATGAAGAATTGAACGAAAACAGTCCGTTTGTGTACACAGCACTTGATTTTGCAACTGATTTAATCGCAATACGAGAACTATTAAAATCCAACAATCAGACAGTAATCCTGAAAACGGCAGAAGTTCTAAAATCGCTGGGCAACCTTGATGAAACAGCAAAAACCGTTGCACTATTGAAAGTTACCGATATCAATATAAAATCAATTATAAGGGCTTTATAACCGCAAGAGTTGAAATCCTAAAAAAATATGTTATAATATAAATATAGGGAAGCGGATTAAGTTCCGTTAAAACTTAACCCGCTGTCGCACCTATAATAAAATCAGTATCAATTTTATAAAAAGCTCTAGCCATACTAGAGCTTTTTTAATTAACTCTAATTACATTATTACCTCCTCTCTCGCCCTATGTCGCTTATAGTTCGTGTGCGCTTTGGAGGTATGGGCGCTTCCCTGAGAGAATTATACAAGAAATATTATTAAAATTCAATAATGTTAAGAATTAGACCATACCGTTTTTTATGTTAATATTTAAATATGGAATTCACAGAAAAAACGTTAAATTCCCAAATGGTTTATGACGGGAAAATTGTCAAAGTTTATAGGGATAATGTTGAACTTGCTGACGGACACAAGTCATTCAGGGAAGTCGTAAGGCACTCTGGCGGCGTAGTTATTGTTGCGTTCAGGGATGAAAATACTATTCTGCTTGTTAAACAATACAGGTATCCTATCGCTAAAACTGTTCTCGAACTTCCCGCAGGGAAACTCGAAAAAGGCGAAGACCCTTTTGAAGCCGCAAAAAGAGAACTTGAAGAAGAAACAGGATACTGCGCAAATAAATGGACAGATTTGGGTTATATCAACACGTCACCGGGATTTTCCGATGAAAAATTATACCTATATCTTGCTCAAGACCTTGAATTCACCCAATGCCACCCTGATGAGGGCGAAATTATTCAGGCTTTTGAATACAAATATGAAGATGTTTTGGAAATGATTGAGAACGGTGAAATTAGTGATGCAAAAACAATTTGCGGTATTATGCGAGCAGATATGAAAAGGGTTAAATAATGACACAAATAAAAATGGTTGCAACAGATATTGACGGAACAATAGTTAAATGGGATACGGGATTTTCAGATAACGTGAAAAACTGCATCAAAAAACTTTGTGCAAGCGGGGTTAAAGTGGTTCTTGTAACAGGAAGAATGCATTGCGCCACAACACATATAGTAAAGGAACTCGGGCTTACAACCCCTGTTGTTTCATATCAGGGCGGTTTAATCAAAGACAGCAGCGGTACCACTCTTTATCAAAAAAATTTGGATTCCGAAACAGCAAAAAAAATTATAAAATGGGCAAAAGATAACAATGTTCACATAAACCTCTACATTGACGATAAACTTTATGTTGAAAAGGACAATGATTTTGTAAAAAAATATACTGACGGAAAATTTGTATCATACACAGTCTGCCCGTTTGAGACTTTGAATATAGAAAATGTTAACAAAATTCTTGCAATAGATTACAACGATGCGGATAGGGTTACAGGCTGGGTTGACGAGCTGCAAAAAGCATTTCCCGAACTTTATATAGTAAAATCAACTCCTTATTTTTGCGAAATCGGCAGCTCCGATGCAAAAAAATCTTTAGGAGTTGAATTTCTGGCTAAACATTGGGGATTAAAAAAAGAAGAAATCCTGACAATCGGCGACCAGAATAATGACATTGAACTTTTAAAAGCAGGCGGAGTTGCGGTTGCAATGGGCAATGCCACAGATGAATTAAAAGCTTATGCAAACTATATAACTGATACAGTGGAAAACGACGGGTTTGTAAAAGCTGTTGAGAAGTTTATAGAAACAAAATAAAAAAAAAGCTTCCTTGATCGGGAAGCTTTTTTATTTCAATTAAGATTCGGGAAGTGTGAATTTCTTACCGCATTTCAGGCAGTAAATTTGAGTTCCCGGTTCAATGTCATCAACATCTGTAAGTCCTGTAATTTTAGCTTTTCCGTTTTCATCAGTATCAAGCTTGTATTTTGTCGAACAGTTAGGACATACGGCAAATTTATACCCTGCATTTTCGATTAATTTCCCCTTAGCTGAAACTTCTGCGGGGATTTCAGGCTTTTTTTCATTGCAGCTGCATCCTTTGCTTTCCATATATGCATCGACAAATTCGGCTAAGATATTTCCTAGACCGCCTGTTGGAACATAATTTTTAATAGGTCTTATAACAACTGCATTGCCGTATGCAACAACTTCCGCATTGCCTGCATAAGGTGAAGATGAGATTTCAAATCTGAAATTTATAACTGCGTTAGCCCCAATTCTTCTTGCAGAAGTCAGCAATCTGTCCAATGCTTTCTGTCTTGATTCGTCCGAAAGCTCCGTATAAGAAGACAATTCACCGCCAACAAACTGCTTAAATCCCATAAACATATCCTGAACTACGTCTTTTGAACGCATGGAAATTCCCCATACCATACCTTTATAGTCCATAACTTCGTAACCTTGAAAACTTTCTTTTTCCGTTACAAGTATACGGCTTCCAACCTCAGGACGTGTTCCTGATAATAAATCCTCACGATTAATCATATTTTTCTCCTATACTGCTTTGTCGTTAACATCTTTTTCTTCTGTTTCATCCAGCTGCGCCCCGCAAACCTTACAGCATTTTGAGTCCATGTGTTCCGAACGGAAAGACTCTCCGCATTGAGGGCATCTATAATATTTTCTTGATTTTACGGATTTTTTATATGCCCAGATGCAAAACCATATAAATCCTATCAGAATTAAAATATTTAACAGGATATTCCCGTAAATAAACTCAAGAGCTTTTACAAATAACATACTAAACTCCTTTCAGGTAAAAATTACCATAATTTTAAATGTTTAACATCATTTATAAACACTACTTTTGTGAGATAATATAATCAGGTAATAAATAGAGGGTTTAAGATGTACAGAATAGGTTTAGGTTACGATATTCACAAGCTTACGCAGGGCAGAGATTTGATAATAGGCGGTGTAAAAATCACTCACGAAAAAGGACTGCTGGGACATTCTGATGCGGATGTTCTGGTTCATGCAATAATTGACGGGATGCTTGGAGCCCTTGCACTTGCCGATATCGGAACGCTTTTTCCTGATACCGATCCTTTTTACAAAGATGCAGACAGTACTGTTCTATTGAAAAAAGTTTACGAATTGATTAAAGAAAAAAACTATGAAATCCAGAATATTGACAGCAATATTATTGCCCAGCGGCCAAAAATGATGCCTTACATTCCCAAAATGCGTGATGCACTTGCAAAAATTCTGGAAATAAATTTAGACCAAATTTCCATAAAAGCAAAAACCAACGAAAAAATGGATGCTGTGGGGCAGGAACTTGCAATCGAAGCGCACGCAGTTGTGCTTTTGAAAAAGGCGTAATGCAGTTACTCATCAATTAACGTAAAATCGTCACCCAACTTTTCTTCTACATATTTAATAAATTCTGAAAATTTCAATCCGAAAGCATTTGCTACTTGCCATATTGTTATTAACTTGCAATACCCTTGAGCTTTTTCTATACGAAGAATATTATTTTTCTCAATTCCGTAGCTTTCACCAAATTTATTCACTGATAAAGCCTTGTTCAAATGTTGAATTTTTTCATTAGTATATTGCATTTATTTATAATAATTGATATTATTAACCATATAGGACATACATGTCCTAACATGACAAATTTTATTTTAAGCATTTTCAAGCAAACAGTTCTTTGATATCAAAATTTAAGGCTTTGGCAATATCAAACAGAGTATCAACAGGTGTATTTACTTCTGCACGTTCAATCATACCAACATAATTACGGCTTCTGTTTATCATTTCAGCTAATTTTTCCTGCGACAAACCTTTAGATTTTCGCAAGAATTTAATATTTTTACCAAGCTTTTTTAAATCAGATTTAGCCATATGTTTAAATTTATAGTTAAAATATAATAATTTAACTCCACTTATACTGTTCATTAAAAGAGTAAAATTCAACCGGTTGAACTTTTAAAATCTCTAAAAGTTTAATTAGCATTGTATTACTGATTTTTCGCTCGCAACGTTCAATATGCCCAATGTATTTTAAATTTTTAGATAATATTTCAGAGAGCTTTTCCTGAGTATAGCCTCTTTCTAATCTATACTTTCTTACCTGTTTAGTTTTATAAAAATAATCTTCAAAACTTGACATAATTACATGATATTTCTATGCTTAATGGGCACCATTAAAATTTAGCTACTCATCAATTAACGTAAAATCTTCACCCAATTTTTCTTCTAACATTTTAACAACATCAGAACATTTTATGCCAATAGCTTCTGAAATCTTCCAGAGATTTACGAACTGGCATTTTTGCTTGCCTCTTTCTATTTTACTTAATGTACCTTTAGGAATATCATACTCATAAGCTAGTTTTTCAAGAGTTAACTCTGATCTGTTTTTGCGTAGTTCTTTTAAGATTTCACCTAATTTTAGCGATAATTGTAAAAGTTTTTCATTTTCTTGTTGCATATTTTTATCATCGCTGATACGATTTAATTATAAGTTTCGTAAACGAAAAATATTTTAAAGGAGGACAATATGTAAAACTATTTATTCATGGCACAGAGGATATTATACGCATCTCTTAATTTCTCAGTGGGAAAAGTTTTTAATAACTGGTTAATTTGATTTCTGTAATTTATATGTTCCCTTAATAGAAATTCAGGTCTTTGTGTCATTAGAATACTCGGGTGGATATTTAACACATTACACAAATCAGCATATGTATCGCTAGTAACAAAATTAATACCGGTTTCTATGCGGTTGATTGTATTCTTATCTTTTCCAATAAGCTCAGCCAATTTTTCTTGAGTTATATCATTGGTTTTTCTTATTTCTTGAAGAGAAGAGCCAAAAATCTTTTTTATATCATTTCCATCCATATTAAACATGATATGTTATTTTTTTTCAATAACCACTCTGTTTAGCGTAGCAAACATACGTAAAACGTATAAATATAAATACTAAATGTGTTACTATAAATGTTAAATGTATACTATATAGAAAATTATGCTTATACAAAAAGGCATTTCATACAGCCACGATGCTTATAATAGAATTAAAGAAGTTTGCAACAAGAAAAAAGAAAGCGCTTATGGATTTCATTGGGAATTCGTTGAATAAGAAAACATTAAACTATATACATAAAGCATTTTATGATAAAATCCTTTTATGGATATAAAAACCAAAATTCTTAATGAAGCTGAAAAAGATTATAAAAAATTCTCAGAATCTCTAATTCCTAATATCGACAATGTTCTCGGTGTAAGAATTCCTGCTCTTCGCAAAATTGCAAAAGAAATATACGCAGAAACAGGAACTGATTATCTTGCCTGCTCTAACACAGAATATATGGAAGAAGTTATGGTTCAAGGTATGATTATAGGGCTGATTAAAGATAAACCCGAAAAAATTCTTGAACATGTTGAAAATTTTATTCCGAAAATCAACAACTGGGCTGTTTGTGATATTTTTTGCGGAGGACTCAAATTCACCAACAAAAACAAAGAACTTGTATGGGAGTTTATCCAAAAATATTTGAACTCTGAAAAAGAATACGATAAACGATTCGGGCTCGTCATGATTTTGGGATATTTTACGGATGACAACTATATTGATAAGGTTTTTCAAATTCTTGACAATTTTTCCCACGAAGGATATTATGCAAGAATGGGTGCTGCATGGGCTCTTTCTATTTGTTATGTAAAACAGCCCGAGAAAACTTTTAAGTATTTGAAAAAATCCAAACTCGATAAATGGACCTTTAACAAGGGTATTCAAAAGATTTGCGAGTCTTTGAGAGTAGATAAAAATACAAAAGAAGTTTTAAAATCGTTAAAAAGGAAATAAATGGATATTAATACCGAAAAAAAATTAGCAGCAGGATTATCTATCACATCAAATGCGCTGATTATAATTTTAAAATTTATTGCCGGTGTAATTTCAGGCAGCATCAGTATTATATCCGAAGCAATTCATTCTTTCAGTGATTTTCTTGCTTCAATTCTTACATTTTTTGCTGTAATGCGTTCATCAGAACCTGCGGATGCGGAACACCCGTTCGGTCATGGAAAATATGAGGATATGTCCGGATTTATCGAGGGCGGATTAATAATTGCGGCTGCGTTTTATATTATTTATGAAGCAATTAAAAAATTATTTTTTATAAACAGTTTTGAAATTGACACAACTCTGGGCATAGGAGTAATGCTTTTTGCAGTTGTTGCAAATATTTTAGTAAGCTCTTATCTTTTTTATGTTGCAAAAAAGTCAAATTCAATTTCTCTTTTTGCAGACGGCGAACATTTAAGAACCGATGTTTACTCATCGCTCGGTGTAATGGCGGGATTAGTGCTAATTAAAATTACTGGAATTCATATACTTGATCCTGTTATCGCAATCCTTGTAGCTTTATTTATTCTTAAAGCAGGGTTTTCAATTTCCAAAGAAACATTATATAACCTTCTTGACGGGTCCTTGCCAGCAAAGGATTTGAATGAGATTGAAGAAATCATAAACAATTACAAAAGCTGTTTGGGTTTCAGCAGCGTAAAAGGCAGACGTGTCGGACCAAACAAAGATATTGAAATTACTCTGCTTTTTCCAAAAGACATGACTATCGAAAAATGTCACAATATCTGCGATGAAATTGAAGAATTAATACAAAATAAACTGGGTTCCTGCACAATACTTATTCATGCAGAGCCTGAAAACTGCCCTAAATGTATAAGAAAATGCAAATTGAAAAATAATTAATTACAAATTGTAAATTTATACTTTTAAAAAATACGTTTTTTAAGTATGCTTGGCGTGTGTGGAAAAAAGGAGAACAACATGCCAAAATTTAACCTGATGTCTTATATTATGCCTCCTGAAGATAAGATGTTTTTTACGTTATTTCAGGACAGTGCAGAAATTTGCAAGTTATCTGCAAAACTCTATAATGAAGTTCTGGAAACCAAGTTAACCGAAGAAAAAAAAGAAACAGCTTTGAAGTACAGGAAAAAAGGGAAACTTTCGTATAAGCTGGTTTTAAAGCAACTGAACAAAAGTTTTATAACACCTATTGAAAGGGAAGACATTCAATATATTGCAGTACAATTAAATAAAATCAATAAAAAAATAGTAAAAGCTTGTTTAAATTTGGAAGTGTATCATTTAACCGAATACACCGAAGAAATGAAAGAACAAGCTTTAACTTTAGTTAGTGCTACAGAACAGCTTGGCGATATAATCAAAAAGTTTAAAAAAGTAAGTGATGTAGATGATATTACAAAATCAAATATTGCGATGAAAGAGTTGGAAACTCACGGCGACGAAATTCACTTAAAAGCTATGAGTGAATTGTTTTCAGGTAAGTTTGATACGCTTGATGTAATCAAATTGAGAGATATGTATAAAGAGATTGAAAATGCTCTTGATGCCTGCTTCAACGTATCAGATACGATTTTGAGTGTAGTCTTAAAAGGAGCGTAGCCGCTCCACCCGCCACAGGTGGTTCAACAAATATTAAAAAGCAACACTAAAGAACTAGGAGCGTAGCCGCTCCACCCGCTACAGGTAGTTCAACAAATATTAAAGAGCAACACTAAAGAATTAGGAGCGTAGCCGCTCACCGCCACAGGATAATAAATAGGAAAAGATTTATGACAATCACAATATTATTATTAATAGCTGTTATTATAGTTGCACTTGCATTTGAATTCATAAACGGATTTCATGATTGCGCAAATGCAATTGCAACAGTAGTTTCAACGAAAGTTCTTTCACCAAAACAGGCAGTTTTATTCGGCGCAAGTCTTGAATTTGTCGGAGCTTTAACAGGAACACACGTTGCCAAAACAATCGGTTCGGGAATTGTTAATTCCGAGATGATTACGTTGACGGTAATCTTCTGTGCATTACTTGCTGCCGTTATCTGGAACTTGTTCACGTGGTGGCTGGGGCTTCCGTCAAGCTCGTCGCATGCACTGATAGGAGGTCTGCTGGGAGCTACGATTGTTAAAGCCGGCGTTGATGCGGTTCATGTAACAACTCTTTTGGATAAAGTTATTATTCCAATGTTTACATCGCCTGTTCTGGGCTTTTGTGTCGGATTTACCCTTATGCTTTTAATTGCGTGGGTTATTATTATTCTCAGAGAAAATCCGCAGACTGTAAACAAACAGTTTAGAAAATTACAGCTTGTTTCATCAGGTTTAATGGCATTAAGCCACGGTTCCAACGATGCGCAAAAAACTATGGGTATAATCACACTTGCGCTGCTTGCAGGCGGAGTTCTTCATAAAAGTCCGACAGGCGAGTTTGAAATTCCTGTATATGTAATCATTATCTGCGCCTTGACAATGGCGGCAGGTACCATGAACGGCGGCTGGAAAATTATCAAAACAATGGGGCACAAAATCATTAAGCTAAAACCTATTCACGGGTTTGCAGCCGAAACTTCGGCAGCAGGTTTAATTCTTCTTGCATCACATTTCGGTATTCCTCTCAGCACAACTCACGTAATTTCAACAGCAATTATGGGCGTAGGTTCAACATTCCATGCTCATGCCGTTAAATGGAGAGTTGTTGGAAACATCGTTGTGGCATGGGTTGTAACAATTCCTGCATGTATGATTTTATCATCTGCTATTTATTATTTAATTTATAAAGTAGTTTAAATTTTTATTTGTATTTTAAACTAAAAGGAGTTTCGTATTTAAGCGGAACTCTTTTTAGTGAGTCCAGTGTGTGTGTCAGCTTATCCCTGAATTTTTTGTTATTGACATTTTTCGGGGATTTAATCATTGCCCAAAGCTGACCGCCGTCAATCTTTTTACCTTTTAGTCCGCTTGTATCTTTTAACATATCAAGATAAGCTTCTGCATAAATAAGTTGTTTTTCCCGGGGAAGTTTCAAATATTTTTCCATTGTCATATTCTTGTCAACAGGAGATTTTTCTCCGTATTTTTTAATAGAATATTTTATAGAGTTACTCAATGATGCGTTTGTCATTTGAATTAAGCCTTTGTATTTTCCGTCTGCGGATACAAGGTTTGGTTTAAACTGGGACTCGCCAAACATTAAAGCTGCCAAATCTTCAGCATCGCATTTCAGACGTTTAGACATTGCCTCTATTTCGTCAAAAAATTCTTGTGAAAGTCCGCTTTGTTTTGGAACCTTTGTCCATTTCTCGTGAAGTTCTTGAGCCTTAGTAGGTTTCGGGGGCTCATCAATCAGAGGTTTATTAAACATAAATAAGCTTTCAAACTTCGGAGGTTCAAAATTTATTTGCGGTAATTTAATCTTAATAGTATCTTGCGGAGTTACGCCGTTTATTTTTTCAGTCATAAGTTCTACCTATATCACCGAATTATTATCGGAATAAAGGCATTAAATCTTTAATAATTATTGCAAAATATTAAACTAATATATTTTTGTGTAATTTTTCGGCAGTTTTTATATCTTCCTGAGGTTCTTTGCCTACCGTTGTAAGATAATTCCCTATCAAAATTCCTTCTACACAAGTTTTTAAAGCTTTTTCCTGATTTTCTTCGCTTAAACGCATTCTTCCGCCGCAAAAGCGCAGAACTGATTTAGGGTTTGCAATTTTAAATATCGCAAGAGTTCTTAAAACATTTTCTTCATCAATTTTATCCAGATAGTTTTCAAAAGGAGTTTCGGGAATTGGCATCAAAATATTTATAGGGATTGAATCAGGCTGAATTTCGGCAAGTTCAAGAGCCATTTCAACACGCTGCTCAATACTTTCACCCATACCTAAAATTACACCGCAGCATAACTCCATACCGTATTTTTTCACAAGTTTGCAGGTATTGAGCCTGTCATCCCAACTGTGTGTTGTACATACTTCCGGATAATATGATTTTGAAGTGTTAATGTTATGATGAAAACGTCTTAAACCGCTTTCAGCAAGTCTTTTTGCTTGCTCTTCATTCAAAATTCCAATTGATGCACAACTTTTCAGTCCGTTAATTTTATTGATTTCTTTAATCATATCAAGCATCTTGTCAAAATCACTCTCATCTGGAGTTTTACCTGAAGTTACTATAGCAAAACGTGATGCTTTATGAGATTTTGCTTCAAGTGCGGTTTTTCTGACCTCATCAATCTCAACAAGAGGATAGGATTCAATATTTGTACAGTAATGAGAACTCTGCGCACAGTATTTGCAGTTCTGTGAACATTTGCCGTTACGTGCATTTATCAGAGAACAGAATTCTATATTATCTGTAAGATATTTGGATGAAATAGAAAGCAATTCATCTAAATCTAAATTATAAAGTCTTAAAAGTTCTTGTTTATTAATATTTTCCATAATTACCCTCCCGGCTTTTATAAGTCTATAACTTCAATTGACTATTGTCAAACCGTATGTTAAAATCAAAATTGAGGAGTTGAATATGTACTGTCCAAATTGCGGTAAAACAATTAAAGATTATGATAATTTTTGCAGATACTGCGGAGCTGATTTACGGGAAGAACCTGATAATCAAGAAATTATCACTAAGATAAATCGTGAAAACGAGATAAAAAAAGAGGAAGAAGAAAATGTAAAAAATATTGATATTCCGCATGACAACGGTGAAGAACTCGTTCTTTTTGATGTTAAAAAACACTGGATGTCACTTTTTTGGTCAGCATTTTTCACACCGATTTTCTTTTCATATTTTTGGAATATATTCCTTAATACGCACAGCTTATTAAGCTGGATTGTTGTTTTAGGCTTATTAGCTCCTATTATTTATCCTATTTTAAGATACTCGTCAGATAAAATAATCATTACAACAAGGTATGTACATATTAAATTAGGCGTACTTAATCCGGAAGAAATTGATATTCCGCTTTCAAAGCTTAATATTCTTGAAGTCAGCCAGAGCTCTCTCGGCAGATTACTAAATTACGGCAGCGTATCTTTCAACTCAAACTCCGAAAGGTTTGACTACGGATATATTCAGGCACCCGAAGAATTGCAGTACATCATTGACGATCCTGAAAGATTTGTTAAAGAAGTTTTAGACGAAAATGAAACTGATGAAATAGAAGTTGAAGTCTAAAGTTCTTTTAAAACTTCATCTACATGTCCTTTTACTTTAACTTTTGACCAGGATTTTACAACCTCTCCTGTTTCATCAATTATGAATGTTGAACGGATTATGCCCATGTATTTCTTTCCGTACATGCTTTTTTCGCCCCAGGCACCGAAAAACTCTGCAAGTTTATGTTCGGAATCTGAAAGAAGTATGAAGTTTAATCCATGGTTTTCCTGAAATTTCTTATGGCTTTTTATGCTGTCAGGACTTATACCGATTAAATCAGCCTTTGATGTTATTCTGTTCATATTATCTCTAAAATCGCAAGCTTCCTGAGTACAGCCTGATGTATTATCTTTAGGATAAAAATATAAGACAAATTTTTTACCTTTAAAATCAGCAAGAGAATACTCTTTTTCGATGCCTTCCGCATCTATGCCGTTAAGTTTTAAATTTTCAATTTCTTTTATATTCATTTTTCATACTCCATATTTTTATTTTTTAAAATGTAAAATTGTCGGGATTTGAAGCCTCATTAACCCTCTCATCTCTGTTCAGGGCAAATATTGCATGCATATCTTCATCAGACAGTGTGAAATCAAATATTCCGGCGTTTTCAATAATCCTTTCTTTGTGAACCGATTTCGGGATAACTATCAATCCACGCTGGATTTCCCATCTCAAAACTATTTGAGAAACAGTTTTATTATATTTCTTTGCAATTTCTGCTAAAACATTATCTGTGAATATCTTTCCTCGTGCAACAGGGCTCCAGCATTCAACAGCAATACCTTTATCCTCACAATATTTTACAAGAGGCTCTTGAGTCAGATAAGGATGAACTTCCAACTGGTTTACGGCAGGAATAATCTCTGCTGATTTCAAAAGCTCTTCCATGTGCTGTGTGTGAAAATTGCTTACGCCTATGGCTTTGAATACTCCTTTTTTATAGTATTCTTCCATTATTTTCCATGACTCAACAAAAACATCTTTTACAGGCCAATGGATTAAGTATAAATCTATATAATCTGTTTTTAAATGTTCAAGACTTTTCTCAATACTTTCACACTGCATATGAGCTCTCATATCGTCATTCCAAAGCTTTGTAGTAATGAAAATATCTTTTCTGTCTAAACCGCTTTGTTTTATTCCCCTTGCAACATCAACTTCATTTCCGTAAAACGAAGCCGTGTCAATATGTCTGTAGCCAACTTCAATCGCAGTTCTTACCGCATCTGTTGTTTCAGAACCGCTGTTATAAACCCCCAAACCAACAACAGGAATTTCTAAACCGTTGTTTAAAGTTTTTTTTTCAATATAAACCATTTTTGCCTCTTAATAAACTAAATATGCTCAAACTTTAAATTGTTTCTGTACAAGTTATCAATCAATCTTGCAATATTTTCCTTTTCTTCTCCATCAACAGCTTTGAAATCCTGATAGGAAGATTTAGAAAATTTAGCAGGTTCAACAGGCTGGTATTCGGTAATTTTGTTATTTACCCAGCTTGTAACCTTTCCTGTTTCCGGATTAATTTTCTTGATAATGCTTACTGTTCTTCCATCTCTTTTATAGATAGAAATCATAACAATTTTACCTGTTTCCAAATCGTATTCCTGAACAGAGGATATTTTTGTTTCATCCTTTAAATTATAATTTGTTGTTCTGATTTTTTTACCTGTATTAGGATCAAACTCATCCACTGATTTATATAGAACATAATTAATTGTGCGTAATTTGAAACCTGTTTTACGGTCAAATTCATCAACAGATCTTATTTTCTTGTCATTAAAATAGTCATAATGAGTTGTTTTAATTTTTGACCCCGTAGAAATATCAAACTCAATAATTTTATCAACAGATTTCCCGTTTTTGCGGTAGACAACTTCTTCCCTTGTTTCAGGAGTGAGATTAGAATACAAAAGTTTTAAATGTGAGTTTTCGAGAGTAATTTTTTGAGATTTATCCGGAAATGCTTCCTGAATAGCTGTTAATAATTTCATTGATTTTCTCCTACAAATATAATACAAAATAAAATGCTTCTTGTCATATTATGTAAAGTATTATATATAATTTAGCACCACACTTTAAATTACCCGATAGGGGTAATTATTAAGAAATTAACGCCTTTTTTCCAAAAGCTCCAAGAAGGTCTTATAATCAGTCCCCCAGCTTGCCATAGAATTAAGAACACCTGCCAGGCTATAGCCCACATCGGTAAGGGTATATTCTACTTTTGGCGGAATTTGAGCATAGACCTTTCTTTGAACAAGTCCGTCATCTTCCATAATGCGCAAATTATGAGTAAGAACCTTTTGTGAAATCCCGCTGCAGGATTTTTTCAGTTCACCAAAACGCTTAGTACCATTAAGTAAATCCCTTATAATAAGAACTTTCCATTTTTCCCCGATAAGACCCAGAGTAACCTCAACAGGGCATTTAGGCAAGTCTTTTACTTCCATTAAACCTCCATTAGTTTCTTTTGGAAATCGTTACATAAGTATATTAACATAAAAATTTTAGCCAAACAATCAAATATTAAGACAATTACCGTACATTACAAGAATTTATAATTTCATACCACTCTTTGTTATGTTTTAAACAATCATATTTATTAATTTCAGTTAATTTTCCGTCAATCTTAGTTTGTATGCCTTCTTTACAGATACCTGTATCTATACAAGTATCTGTATCAACAGCGTATTCAGCTGCAGGAATGACGAACAAAAATTTTATAAAAATTAAAATAAAAACAAAAACTAAAAGCTTATTGTAAAATTTGATTTTTATAAACAACAGTGACCATGTAAGTATGTAAATAAAAATAGCAAGTAATATAAATACCACAGTTTGGAAAGGAAAATCTTTAAACGAAATTATCATCAAAAGAAAACTAATGTAACCTAAAAAAAGAGTTATGCATATACACGTAAAAGCATATACACACTTCAACAATGAAATAAATATCAATATCAACACTTCTTTTATCTGTATAATTTGCAATAATTCACCTTTGCTTCTGTATGCCATTTGCCGTTAAGCTCCATACAATACTGCCTGTCAATTGCCCTGCCTTCATATATATATCCTTCATTACAATCACCGTCTTCAATACAGTAGTCGGACGGATCAAAATAGCTGGCTATAATAAAAGCAAAGCAAAGAAATATAAAAATACTAACCGTTATCATAAGTATTTTTTTTGCGGCTCCTTTTGTCCAAATTGCCCAATTAATATATACGCATAACGCAAGCAGAGAAAAAAATATTACAAATACCACTATACCGAAATGGAACGTAAGGTATTCAAATAAAACTTTCAAAACTTTGAAAAAGAAATAATTAATAAATACTGAAACTACTATTTTACTGAAAAAAATAACTATATCCATAATTGCATAAAAATATTTTACAAATAAATCGGAAATATTCTTAAAATCCATATTCAGATTATAACAAACATTATAATTTTATACAATACCTGAAAGGCTATATTTTTAAAATAAAAGATCAGGGGCATTTTTTACTTTTTCAGAACAAGAACCGTGTTTTTTTGCTTGCTCTATTCCGTAAATATCAGCATTTATATCTTCAAGACAATCTTTGAATATTACCATAGCATCTTCCTTTTGAAAACCAACTTTTTTTACAAAATCCATTACTTCTTTAAGTATACTAAATTGAAGTGACCACCAGCCCTGCCAGAACCCCAGTTCTGCAGCTTCACAATTCGATTTAGCATGATAATATTTGTCCCTTGAACCATCTCTGTTATCAATCATCAATCGTTTATTTTCACGAAATAATTCATAAGCAGTTCTGCCTGAATCTATATGTTTTACAATAAAATACATTGTGCTGTCTAAAAAACTTTCAATTTTACTAAAATCTCTTGTTTTCTTAGTAGCTTCAACAGCTTTACAATTCGGTCCGCAGGCCTCGAGTTCTTCCTTCATAAATGCAAGTTCTTCTTTTAAAGAATAATATTCTATAAATATTGACTCAACCTCTATCTTTGCCGCCTCCATTTCATCCAAACCTGAAAGTATATCTCCTTCCATTTCTTCAACATCGTCTATAATATTATCTATTTGTTCATGACATCCGCATTCATCATCTATTACTGTATCTATATAACACTTGCAATTGGGGTGGGGTCTGTCAGGAATATCATCAATATTCTCATACTCTTTACCGTCTAAGGATTGGCATTTTGGACACGCATTATCCGATGAACGCCATATATATATTTCATTGCTTATTCTGCCTTTTAATGTTGTCATTACACTACCCCTTCTATTTGCATATCACGATTAATCTGTTCTAATTTATTTTCTGTATCAATACGTTTGTTATTTTTGGTATTAAAAATTGCGTTTGTAATTGCAGCTTTTTTAATATTTCTACAAATAATTCTCGGCGAAAAATACTTACATAAATTTGCTATACAGCTGTATGTTTTATTACCGAAATCCCCGTCTTCTTTAAGCTGATGAAATTCTTCGATTGATGAATTTTTTCTTTTCATATTCAAAATATTTAGCCCGTACTGAAAATCTTTTATTGCTTGTTCAGTACCAACCCTTTGGATATGTTTTCTCATAAAATCCATAACCTGACGAATTTTAACTTCAATACTTATTTGTGATGCATCTTGAAAATTTGTCATAAACTATTCCTATAAAACCTTGTTAAACATTACCACTATGACAAATTTAAATACCTTCCGCAAGTCCCCAAAAATGCCTGTCTGAAAGGATATGGGTATATTTGTTAGATTTTTATAAATCAATAATAAAAAAAGAACACATGGTGTGATTTCGTGTTACAGATGATTTGATTTTTTTCGGCAAGTTGAAACTCAAGTTTTTCTCAAATTTGATATGACTTATGTGTTAAGTTATCCGGTACGGATAAGAAACCGTTAATTCCATTACATAAAAGTCCACCTGACATATCTATAATCTCTTCAACTGGGATTTGCTTTTTGTCATAAACCCATTGTCTGTATAATTCAAGTCCTGTATGTTGCAAAAAACAATATAGAATATTTTGTCTATACTTATCTAAAGAACAATTATCAGAAAAACTTTTCCAAGCAAAAGTAACAAATTTTTGTGAAATTTGTTTCCCGAGAAAAGAATATGACTCGCAACACATAATACGTTCATATACTTTTCCTTTTGATATTGAATATAAAAAGAATTCCTTGTTTACTTTAGCCAAATCATCAGGAAGTTTGTAATTGTTTATTTTTTCTAAAAATTCATTTAGCAAAATTTCCTGCATTTCTTTTAAAAGTTCGTCTAAACATAAATAGTAAGAATAAAAAGTCTTTTTATTAATTAATGCTTTTTCACAGAGTTCTTTTACTGTAATTTTTGTATATTCTTTTTTTTCAATTAATTCTATAAATGCTTTATGTATTGCAGTGATTGTTTTTTTTACTCTTAAATCTTCCGAACCATTCAAAATCATTCCTAACTCCTTTATGTAACTATTTTTTCTTATAAGTGTATTATGTAACTATTTATAAAATATTGCCCGTTGAATCTTTATTAACAATCATAAATAATTCTAATACAAGAAATAAGCAACCATAGTTACAATATAAACAAAAGGAGATTAATATGCAACAGTTAAAATTAAACAACGGAGTGGAAATTCCAATTTTAGGGTACGGAGTTTACACAATCACTGATGATAAAGAATGTGAACGCTGTGTTATAAATGCCATTGAAACAGGATATAACCATATTGATACAGCTGCAATTTATATGAACGAGCCTGCTGTTGGTCGTGCTATTAAAAATTGCGGTAAAAGACGTGAAGATTTATTTATAACATCAAAATTATGGGTTCAAGATCAAGGCTATGATATGGCAAAGAAAGCTATAGACGAATCTTTAAAAAGGTTAGGGGTAGATTATCTTGATTTGTACTTAATCCATGAACCGATGGGAGATATTTACGGTCAATGGAGGGCAATGGAAGAAGCATACAGACAAGGTAAAATCAGAGCAATCGGTGTATCTAATATGTATGCAGACAGACTTTGCGACTTTTTATACCATGTTGATATAAAGCCTGTAATTAATCAGGTTAGAACAAATCCGTATTTTCAGCATATCGACACTTTTGAATTTGAAAAAGAAAACAATATTATCCATGAAGCACATTCTCCGTTCTCTCAAGGTGATAACACAATATTTACAAATCCGGTATTGGTAGAAATTGCAAAAAACCACAATAAAACAGTTGGTCAAGTTGTTCTGCGCTGGCTTGTTCAAAGAAATATCGTTACTCTTACAAGAACAACAAAAAGTGAAAGAATGTTAGAAAATATCAGCATTTTTGATTTTGAACTGACACAAGATGAAATGGATAAAATCAAAACTTTGGACAGACCCGATGGTAACGCCTATGACAACAGAAAACCTGAAGTTGTCAAAATGGTTTTAGCAAAAAGATATGAATACTAAATTATTAATAACGGAAAGGATCAAAAAATGCCTGTTGTAACATTAGAATTATTGGAACAAACAAAAGAAAAGAAAATTGAAATAACTAAAAAGGTTACAAAGTTAGTATCAGAACTGACATCAGTTCCTGAAAATCAAATCATCGTCTTTATTAAAGAAAACTCTGCCGATAATGTTTCAGCAGGCGGTGTACTGTTATCTGAATTAATGTGAGAAGATAAATAAAAGGAGATTAAATATATGTCAAAAGTTCTATTGATAAATGGAAGCCCTCACGCAAAAGGCTGTATAAACAGAGCATTGATTGAAATTTGTAAAATTTTGAACGAAGAAAATATTGAAACAGAGATTATTCAAGTTGGGCAAAAAGATATAAGTGGCTGTATCGGCTGTTATAAATGCCAAGAAACAGGCAAATGCGTATTTGATGATATTGTAAATGAAATTGCAAAAAAATTTAGAGAATGCGATGGCTTTTGCGGAACCGTACAAATCAATCTGAACATTAAATTACACTCAATTTGAGTTCTCATCAATACACATTGACATAATAAAAAGAGGATTAGGAATAAATCCTATCCTCTTTTTATTTACCAAGGGAGAGATTCGAACTCTCGACCTCACGGGTATGAGCCGTGCGCTCTCACCAACTGAGCTACCTTGGCATATTTTCCTATTTATTTTCCTCAACAAATAAGTTTGCCGTCGAGTTCAATAATCTCATGAACATAAATAAATTTCAAGTATTTTTTTATTTACATTTAGTTTTTCCTGTCCAGGACAAGTCATTGCAATATAAATAATCCAAGTTTTCTTTTTCCAAAACCCAGGCTGCACAGCCGTATCCGTTAAGCCTGTGTGATTTTGAAGTATTACAGTAATCCCCAAAAGTAAATCGGGTATCATTATAAGTGCCTGCAGGTATTACTCCTTCATTACCGTAGTAAAAGATAAAAACGTCTACACCTGTTTTATTTGGAGGATTTTTACCGTTTACGTCTACAAAAATTTCACCGCATAAATTTTCAAGCATATTCGTTGTTCCCCAAGTGACGTTGCATCTCGGATTGATTATGGTTGTGCCTACAATATTTGTACCATCAGCTAAGATAACCGTTTGTCTGAAATTTCCAAATGAAGTTCCGTCAAGTGATGCTCTAGGATATTCATTACATTCTTCGTCAGACCTGCAGCGGCTTGTCATTTTAAGATATTTAGACATAATATCCCAGAACATATCAACAGACAGTTTTCCTGCTGCTATTTCTTCTTCGGATAATTCATCATCTGCTGCAGTACCTGCACTTGTAAGCCCCCAATAATTTATATCGCCTTTTTCAAGTCGTGCCTCTGCGATAGCCTGGTTCATGAGGCTGTAAAACTTTTTAAGTCTTGCTGCATATTGTTTTTCAGCATTATTCTGCATCAAAGACGGAACTGTCATTGCAGAAATAACACCGATAATACCGAGTGTGACTAACACTTCCGCTAAGGTGAAACCCTTTGAACAGGAGCTTAAACGGCTGCCCCCCCCCCAACGTTACTGATTTTTTTCATAATCCTTTACTCCTTTCAATATTCTTGACCATTCATATTATAACATATTCACACGGCTATTACAATATTGACTGACTTAATTCTTGTTTAGTTTATAATATGATTATAAACAAATTCATAAAAGGCAAAATTCAATGATTACAGATATGACAAAGGGAAGCCCCTTAAAACATATATTACTTTTCTCAGTTCCTTTGTTAATAGGAAATATATTCCAACAGTTATATAATATTGCAGATATTGTAATTGTCGGAAGAACTCTGGGAGTTGAAGCTTTAGCGGCTGTGGGTGCCGTTTCTCCTTTATTCTTTCTGGTAATGTTTGTAGTTGTAGGTCTTACCAACGGTTTTGCTGTGGTAACAGGACAAAAATTCGGAGCTAAAGATTTTGAGGGAATAAGACGTTCTGTCGTTGTTTCAATATTATTGGGAACAATTTTTACGCTTTTATTTACTATAATTGCAGCTGTATTAATGAAGCCTTTATTATTATGGATGAACGTACCTTCTGAAATTTTTCATAATGCATACTGGTATATGGCAATTGTTAATGCGGGATTAATTGTATGCTGTTATTATAACCTTCTTGCAAGTATAATCAGGGCTTTGGGGGACAGTAAAACACCTCTGTACTTTCTCATATTTGCATCAATTTTAAATATATTTCTTGCACTATTATTTATAATTAAATTCCATATGGGTGTTCCGGGCTCTGCAATAGCAGTAGTACTTTCACAGGCTGTATCAGCAGTAATGTGTGTTTGGTATGTAAAAAAGAAATTTCCCGTTCTGCATTTGAAAAAGAAAGATTGGATTTTCAAAAAAGAAGAAAGAAAACAAGACATTGATTTTGCCGTTGAGCATTTAAAAGTCGGAATTCCAATGGGAATACAATTTTCTATTCTTGGCTTAGGAGTTCTTATTATCCAAAGCGTATGCAACACGTTCGGACCTAATGTCATAGCAGCATTTACAGCAGCATTAAGAATAGAACAAATTGCTACTTTACCTATGATTTCATTCGGAATTGCTCTTGCTGCTTACGTTGCACAAAATTACGGTGCTAAAAAGTTTTCAAGAATTAGAGCAGGCGTTTCAAAAACATCTTTAATTAATATCGGTTTAAGTTTGTTTATGGCATTCATAATGCACATGTGGGGAAGCGATATTGTCAGAATATTCATAGGCGATGCTAATGAAGAAATAATTAAGATTGCCAGAAGTTATCTTTTAATAAGTACAATGTTCTATTTCTTTTTGGGACAAATATTTATTTTCAGAAATGCACTTCAGGGTATGGGTCAAACTCTCATACCGCTTTCAGCATCAACAGCGGAACTTCTTGTACGTTCATACGCAGCTGTTTATCTTGCCGTCAAATACAGTTATTTCGGAATATTTTATGCAGGTCCCATTGCATGGGTAACTGCATCTTTAGTTGTTGCAATCGGATATTTCTCACGTATAAGAAAAATAATGAAACAAGCTTATAAACACGTTTAAAATATTACCCTACAATATTACTTGCAAGTGTTTTATTTCTGTGTAAAAATCCTAAATATCAATTGGTCTTTTAAAATAAGGAGAAATATTATGTCAACATTTATTGAAGATGTTTATGCCCGCCAGATATTAGATTCTCGTGGCAATCCGACTGTTGAAGTCGATGTAAAACTTACAAACGGTGTAATCGGTCGTGCAGCAGTTCCTTCAGGAGCATCTACCGGTATTTTTGAAGCTCTTGAACTTCGTGACGGCGACAAATCCAAATATATGGGAAAAAGTGTTCAAAAAGCTGTTGATAATATTAACAACATAATAGCTCCCGAACTTATCGGTGAAAAAGCATCACACCAAAAAGAAATTGATACTTTTATGATTGATATGGACGGAACCGAAAACAAATCAAAACTTGGTGCTAATGCTATTTTAGGCGTTTCACTTGCTGTTGCAAAAGCTGCATCTATGGCTTACGGAATGGCTTTATACAGATATTTAGGCGGAATAAATGCTCTTACACTTCCTGTTCCTATGATGAATATTATTAATGGCGGAGCACATGCCGATAATAATATTGATTTTCAGGAATTTATGATTGCGCCTGTCGGAGCAGAAAGTTTCCACCACGCTTTACAAATGGGTTCAGAAGTATTCCATACACTGAAAAATGTTTTGAAAAATAAAGGAATGGCTACTTCTGTTGGAGATGAAGGCGGATTTGCGCCTAATCTGGGCTCTAATGCCGAAGGTATTGAAGTAATTCTTGAAGCAATTGATAAAGCAGGGTATAACACTGACCAGATTAAGATTTGTCTTGACGTTGCATCATCGGAATTCTACGATAACGGCAGATACAATCTTAAAGGCGAAGGTAAATCTTTTGATAACAAAGAAATGACAGATTTCTTGGATGAATGGGTTAAAAAATATCCTATTATTTCAATTGAAGACGGCATGGCAGAACAGGATTGGGAAGGCTGGGAAATGCTTACCGAACGTATAGGATGCAGATGCCAGCTTGTAGGAGATGACTTATTTGTAACTAATACAAGAAGACTTGCTGACGGCATCAAACGCCATGTTGCAAACTCCATTTTGATTAAAGTTAACCAAATCGGAACATTATCTGAAACTTTAGATGCTATTTCAATGGCACATGCTGCGGGTTATACAACAATAATTTCACACCGTTCAGGAGAAACCGAAGACACATTTATTGCAGACCTTGCAGTAGCTGTTAACAGCGGGCAAATCAAGACAGGTTCGGCATCTCGCACTGACAGAATTGCTAAATATAACCAGCTTTTAAGAATTGAGCAAAAACTCGGTTCAGCAGCAAAATATCTTGGATTGCAGGCTTTTAACGGTCAAAAATAAAGGAAAACTCCCGCCATTAAGACGGGAGAAGGAATGAAAGTAAGCGTGCCGTTT
>ENA-UONZ01000376-UONZ01000376.1-human-gut-metagenome-genome-assembly--contig:-C93old-NODE-376-length-76245-cov-7.612941_pt1 | contig 76245 bp, 58 predicted proteins | sample MGYA00242468_ERZ724015 | MGnify/ENA metagenome assembly ERZ724015
CTCCTCTTTCAAGAATGAAAATCTTGCGTCCTAACCGATAGACGAATGGGCCAAAGCTGGCGTCCGATGACTAAATCAGCGGTGCAAAGGTAATTAAAAAGAAATTCCCTGCAAATTTTTTATCAAAAAAACCTTCCGTTTCGGGAAATACAGACTGTTATTGCCGGACGAAAAAACTTAAATGCTAGGGTTGTAGAAGAATAAAATTCTCAAGATAGTATTTATAATCAATATTTTACAGTATGCTGGCCGAATGCCGGCTTTTTCTCCGGTGTGAGGCTGACTGCACCTTTTTCCCTGTCGAAGCGGATCGACGTGCCGTCGAAAAGATGTCCGATACTGCCGTTGGCGATCATTTCGTCCGGCGTGCCGTGCAGGAATTTGCCGCGGTCGATCATTACGATACGGTCGCAAAGGTCGAGTGTGATGTTCAGGTCGTGCGTCGAAAAAAGGATCGTTTTGCCGTGATTGTGCGCAAGCGAGCGAAGCAGGAGCCCGATCTCGTATTTGTTCGGCAGATCGAGAAACGCCGTCGGTTCGTCGAGCAGGATCATCGGCGTATCCTGGGCCAGCGAACGGGCGATCATGACCCGCTGCCGCTCACCGTCGCTGAGGGTGTCGATACCCTTGTCGCCGAACGTTTCCATTCCCACCAGCCGCAGGGACTCTTCCACTGCCGCGCGGTCGGCGTCCGTCAGCCGTCCGATCCAGTTGGTATAGGGCGCACGGCCCAGACCCACGACATCGTAAACTTTCAGGTGCCCCATGCGCACGTCGTCGGTCGATACAAAACTGATCTGTGCGGCAATCATTCGCTGCGGAAGCTCGTGCACCGATTTCTGCCCGATCAGGATACTGCCCCGCAAAGGACGTAGCAGTCCCATAATCGTGCGCAGCAGCGTGCTTTTGCCCGTACCGTTGCGGCCGATCAGTGCAGTCAATTCGCCGCGGCCGAAAGAGAGGTCGACATTTTCGAACAGCGTACGGCCCGGATAGCCCAACGCAAGTCCCTGCAGGCGGATAGTATCGTTTTCGGCTTCGGACATCGCTTTCGGGTTAGAAGATTTTACGGTTGCGGACAATCACCAGCACGACGATCGGGATACCCAAAAGGGCGGTGACCGTGTTGACCGGCAGGACCATTTCGCGGCCGGGAAGTTGCGCGATAATGTCGCACAGCAGCATCGTGACGCTGCCCAATAGGATCGAGGCGGGCATCAGGATGCGGTGGTCGGCGTTTCCGGTCAGCATCCGTGCGACATGGGGCACGGCAATGCCGATAAAACCGATCGGACCGCAAAATGCGGTGACTGTTCCGGCCAGCAACGTCGTACTGACGAACAGCAGCAGGCGTGTGATACGTACGTTCAGTCCCATGGTGCGGGCATAGTTTTCTCCCAGCAACAGCAGGTTCAACGGTTTGATCAGGTAGACGGAGAGTATGAGTCCAGCCAGCACGATGCCGCTCATCAGGCCCAGTTGTGCGAGCGAAACGCCGCCGAGGCTTCCCATAGTCCAGATCACGAACGATTTTAGAGCGGAATCGGTACTTAAATATTGCAGGATCTGAACGACGGCCGATGCGGCGCTGCCGAACATCATGCCGAGGATCAGGATCGCCATGATGTCCTTGAGGCGTGCCGATACGGCCATGATGACGAGCAGGATCAACGCTCCCCCTATCCAGGCCGATCCGACGATCCCTACGTTGCGCAGGGCCTCTGAGGCGAACGAAATCCCCAGCAGCGGTGCCCCGAGCAGGAATAACGAAACACCGAGGCTGGCGCCGGAACTGATCCCCAGTACGTAAGGACCGGCCAAAGGATTGCGGAAGAGGGTCTGCATTTGCAGGCCGCTGGCCGACAGTGCGGCTCCCACTACAATAGCTGAGACGGCTTTGGGTAGTCGGAAATGGGTGACGAGCGTCGTTGCTTGCGGATCGGAGGAGTGCCCCGTGAGGACGCGTACTACCTCGCCGGCCGCCAGGCTGACCGATCCGAGCAGCAGGTCGGCTGCGAAAAGCAGCACGAGCAACAGGCCGAGCAGGATGAAGCAGACGGACGGGCGGATTTTCATAGCGCGCAGGCGAATGAGCTTGGGTATGATTTGTACAAGGGACTATTGCAAATGCCGGAAATAGTAGAGGGTACGATCCGGTAACAGCTCCGGATGCAGGATATGGATCAGGTCTTTGAGCGTACGGTCCGGGTAAGCCGAACCCGACTCCCAGAAATCGCTGCCGCCCTCGGGTGTCGTGCGGGCGTTGTTGTTGTAGACATTTCCGTTGCGGACGGGCGGAATCGATCCGAAACGGGGATTCATCGCGTTCAGTTCCGCCAATGAGGTCGCGGTACCCGGACTAAGCCAGAAATCGGATTGTGAAGCGGCGACGAAAGCCGTTTCGGTGCTGATCGGACGGCTTTGGTCCGAATCCACGCCTCGGCAGGCATAATTTCCTCCCGCATCCTCGAGCAGGCGCACCATGTAACTGCGGTCGCCCGGTACGAACCACGAGTCCTGCCACGGTGCATTGAGCATCACTTCGGGACGTTTTTCGACGCCCGAGACGAGTGCTTTCGCACGGTTGTATTCGTTGCTGATGCTGTCAAAGAGCGTGCGGGCCAATTCGCGTCGTCCGGTAAATTCTCCGAAGACGGTGATCCATTCGGCGCGTCCGAGCGGGTTGTTTTCGACATAATCGCCGATATAAACCGTTTTGAGCCCGAGTTCGTGCAATTTGTCGGTTACGGCGTTTTTACCGGTGAGCCCGTACAGGAAAACGACGTCGGGTTTCAGTGCGACGAGCTTTTCAAAGTTCAGGCTGTTGTCGAATCCCGCTTCGGCGATTTCACCCCCGGCGATGCGGTTGCGCACTTTGTCCGACCAGATATAGCCGGTGCCCGAAATCGCGCAAATCGTGCTGTCTGCACCGAGCGCTTCGAGAAACGCTACATACGAGGACGACATGCAGACGATGCGCCGTACCGGAACGTCAATCGTTTCTCCGGCGAAACCTTTCGGGGGTTTTTCATCGTCGCGCGAGAGGAATACCCATTGCGAAACGCTGTCAGCTCCCTGCCACGGATTGACGATTCGTAACAGCGTGCTGCTGTCGTAGCGGTACATTTCGAATCCCGACGCGTAATCCGGCATGCAAAGCGTATCGAGATTGCCTGGCAGTTGCGGTTTTGTGTCGCGAAAACCGCCACAGCCTGGCAACGATAGGACCAGTAGTGCAAACAAACCGATGGAAAAACATTGACGCATGGGAAAATTTTTTTGTTTCGTGTTATTTCGGCGGTTGGTTATCGTAAATAAGATAGTCGATTCCGAGCATCATCAACAACAGGAAATAGGGGATCGTGCCGGTAACCAGTGCGTGGATCAGGATGTAAAGCAGCGCTGTGAACGTGACGAGCCGGACTTTCGCGGTGCGGGTAAGTTGTTTGAAACGGCGGATATCGCGGATGCAGGTGCGAAGGTTGCGCAACAGGTAAAGCCCGATTGCTGCCAACGCGACCGACAGGCCCGCAATGGGATAATTATGGTGCAGCAGCGCGCCTACGACGATCACTACCACAATAATTTGAATCAGGGTTTTGGAGGCTATTTTCATGTCCGAAACTTTCCGGGGCGGCAGTGGGTGGAGTTCCCCGCCCGATTGTCGTTCCGACAGCGGAACGTTGGGGTAAAAAATATTGAACGACAAAGTTACAATAAAAATCTTTTTATAGCTTTGTCAAAATAAAATTCACCGATATGCCCCGCTTGTCCGACAAAGGTCTTTCCCTGCCACCGTCTCCGATCCGCAAACTGGTACCGTATGCCGAAGAGGCTGCGCGCCATGGGGTCAAAGTCTATCACTTGAATATCGGGCAACCCGACATTCCCACCCCTCAGGTGGCGATCGATGCGGTCAAAAATATCCACGATAAGATTTTTGCGTATGGCCATTCGGCCGGTCTGGAGACTTACCGGCGCAAGCTGGTCGGGTATTACCAGAGTGTGGGGATCGAACTGGGTTATGAAAACCTGCTGATTACCGACGGGGGATCCGAAGCCATCTTCATGGCGATGTCGGTCTGCCTCAGCGAAGGCGATGAAGTACTGATTCCCGAGCCCTTTTACGCCAATTACAACGGGTTCGCTGTCGAAGCGGGCATCAAGGTCAAAACGATTCCCGCGTCGATCGACAACGATTTCGCGCTGCCGCCGATCGAGGAGTTCGACCGTCACATTACCCCCCGTACCAAAGCGATCCTGATCTGCAATCCGAACAATCCTACCGGTTACCTATATTCACAGCAGGAATTGGAACAGCTCCGCGACATCGTCCTCAAACACGACCTGTTCCTGATTTGCGACGAAGTGTACCGCGAGTTCTGTTACGACGGGGCGAAACACTTTTCGGCGATGAACCTGGCGGGATTGGAGCAGAATGTGATTATGATCGATTCCGTGTCGAAGCGTTACAGCATGTGCGGTGTCCGGCTCGGCACGCTGGCCTCGCGGAACGAAGAGGTGCTCGATGCCGTGCTCCGAATGGGACAGGCGCGCCTTTGCCCGCCTTATCTGGCCCAGGTGGCTGCGCTGGCCGCTCTCGATACCCCGAAAAGCTATTTCGAGGAGGTGCACGATGAGTATATGGCCCGTCGTGACTGTATCGTAAAAGCCCTGAACGAGATCGAAGGGGTCTATTGCCCTACCCCCCGCGGAGCGTTCTACTCGATCGTCAGACTGCCGGTCGATGACAGCGAACGTTTCGCCCGCTGGCTGCTCGAGGAGTTCCGCTACAACGATCGGACGGTGATGCTGGCCCCGGCCGCCGGATTTTACGGAACACCGGGTCTGGGACGCAACGAAGTGCGGATTGCCTATGTTTTGAAGCGGGAGGATCTGCTGGCCGCCGCCGAATGCATGAAAGAGGCATTGAAGGTTTATCCGGGGCGGACGATCCGGTAAGAATCTGGTATGACGGCTGTTGAACTATGCGGATTGCGAAATAGGTATCCCCTTTAAAGTAAATGCAGCGGATAATAACATCGGAAAGGGAAAATCAATAAAGGCAGCTCTTTTGGAGCTGCCTTTATTGATTCTTACGGTTTCGGGCCGCAATGGCACCGGATGTCCGGGGAAGAAGTTTTGAAGGTTGTTAGGAATGAGGGATCACCTGAAGATTAGTAGACGTTGGTCTGCGGGGTGAAGCTGGTCCAGCCGGCCATCCAGTTGTCCGCTTCCGCATCGCTTTTGAAGGCTCCTGCGAAACCCGAATCGGCGAAACCGTCGGCTGCGGCTACCGACAACAGCGGACTGCCGGATTTCGGGCCGTAGTTGGGATTCGAAAGCAGGCTGTTGGGCTGATTGAGCATCAGGTCGTCGATCGTGGCATAAAATTGGTTGCCGCGTCCGGCTGCGAGCAGGTACTCGTGCGAAAACGATTTCTGGCCTTCCGTGAACGTTTTGCCGTCCGAGGAGCGGCTATCCTGCCACTTCTTGTTGATATCACTACCGAGGATGCCGAAGCTCTGCGCCGTTTTATTGCCGAATTTCGTATCGGCCGCGTTGTCCTGATAACCGGCAAGGAAGACATTTTTGAATGTACTGCCGGTGTTGGTCGCATTCTCCTGTGTGCCGGCCAGTTTGTCGTTCTCGATGATCACGCCCACCGGGTAACCGGCAATTACGGCGTTTTGCAGCGAAAGGCGCGAGTTACGGCGAACCTGTACGCCGGCCTGGTACTGGCCCAGGCGGGAGCCATTGTTCGGGAAGAGGCCGCCGCCGTCGATATAGGCCGTGCCGGGATTGCTCACGTCATAAGAAGTATTGAAGAAAGCGCCGTCCTGCGCCATCGGGCCGACCAGCGTTACATTGCAGAAACGGGTTGTCGTGTAAGGTTCCACGGTTTTGGCATCGGCGTTGTTGTCCGATTCGAAACCGTTCGAGAGCGACTGGTCCGCGATTTTCGGATGGCGTACGCCCAGGGCATACTGTACTTTGCCTGAAAAACCGTTGTCGGTGTCGAAATCATCGTCCCAGCCGTGGTAAGCCACCAGGTATTTGCAGTCTACCGTGCCGCCGAACCATTCGTACGAGTCGTCGTTCGAATAGGACACCTGCAGGTGGTCGATTTTCGTACCGCTGCCGACCGAACCGAATGTGATGCCGTTGATTTCCTGGTCGGTCTTGAACGGATAACCGGCGAATTCTACGCGGACGTATTGCAATTCGCCCGAGTTGTCGGCATCGTCGCTGCCGCCGTGCTTCGTGCGGGGGCCGCCCTCGATTTGCATTTCGTTCAGGTTGTTTTTGGCTTTCCCGCAGATGATCAGGCCGCCCCAGTCGCCCGGTTTACGCGAGCCTGCGGGCTGCTCCGAGGTGAAAATGATGGGTTTGTCGGCAGTTCCGGTCGCATGGATTTTGCCGCCCCGCTCGATGATCAGCGCCGCTTTGGTATCCTTGTCGCCGAAGATGACCGTTCCGGCCGGGATGGTGATCGACGATCCTTCGGTGATGTAGACCCAGCCTCGGAGCAAATATTTTTTCGAGGCATCGAGCGTTACGTCGCCTTTGAAAGCATACTCCTGGTTGCCGTTGCCCAGGTCGTAGGTGTTGGCCAGCAGATTGCCCGCATTGTCCTTGCTCTGCTGGGTGCCGAGCGTCGTGTAAACCTCTTCGTTGCCACTGCCGCTTCCGCCGCCGCCGTTATCGCCGCCGTCGTTTTTGTCGTCGCAGCTGACTGCCAGCATTGCCAGCGCCGCCAGGAACCAAAAAGAGAATTTTTTCATCGTTTTCATGTTTGATCTGTTTTATGGATAGTATCGTTGGTTTACGATTGCGTGTTCCTTGTCTGTATGCTGTATGGGGTTCTGTTAGGATAAACGCCTGCGCGATCAGAAGGCCGCTACGACGGTGAGGAAAAACGAGCGGCCCGGGTTGTAGCTCTTCGTGACCTGTTCCCGGTGCTCGACGGTGCCGCTTGCCGTTGTGAAAGTCGGAAATTGCTTGAAATCGATGTTCTCGGCGAGCAGGTCGCGGCCTGACAGTTTCAGCTCGAATACCTTCGAGAGCCGTTGCGAGAGGGTGATGTCCACCGCGTTGCGCGGCATTTCATAGATGTCGGGAATCGTATTGTTCTGCGTGTTGCCTTGCGAGTCGGCCGTGCGTCCGATGCCGACGATCCGTTTGCCGATGCGGTTGTAAAGTACGGCGGCCGAAAACCCGATTTTATCGTTCTGGTAGAACAGGCCGGTGTTGACCAGGTAGGGAGACTGTCCCTGCATCGGGCGGTCGTGCTCGATGCCGTCCGAGGGGAAGTGAACGTTGCTCTTGATCCATGAGGCGTTGAATGCCAGGCTGAAATTGCGCAGGCCCATAAAGGCGAGGTCTTTTTTGACCTCCAGTTCCAATCCGTACAGGTCTGCCGAAAGGGCATTCTGGAACGAATAGATGTACGATCCGCCCGCATCGGTGTAGGTCCATTCGATCGGATTCTTGAACCGCTTGTAGAAGGCCCCCAGCGAGATGATTTCTCCCGAAGCCGGGTACCATTCGTAGCGCAGGTCGAGGTTCTGGACGACGGCCTGCTTCAGGTTGGGGTTGCCCATTACGAGGCTGTACATGTCGAAATCCTCATAGGTCGAAGGCGAAAGTTCCCGGAATTCGGGGCGGTTGACCGTCATACCGTAAGCGAGGCGCAGCAGCGATTTGCGGTTGAAGTTGTAAGTGGCGTTGAGCGACGGAAGCAGGTTCGTATAGTCGTAAGTGCGCTTTTTGTCGCTGACGTTGCCGTAAGTGGTGACCGCCGTGCGGAAGAGCTCGAGCCGTGCCCCGGCATAGATGTTGAATTTGCCCAGCGGGATATTGAACGCTGCGTAAGCCGCTTCGAGGTGGTTGTTCGCCTTGTAATTGTCCGAGCGTTCGCTTTGGTCGTTGATATGGATCTTGTCCGCCCCGAGGTTCGACGGGAGCATGATTTCCCAAATCGGCAGCGATGCGAAACCCTGCGGCAGGTCGGCGCCGATATCCCATTTGTATTCGAAAGCGCGCGTGTCGTAAGTACGGGTCTTATATTCGCCGTACAGGCCGGCTTTCAGTTCGATGGGGCGTTCGGCCGACGGGTTCAGCGGTTGGCTGAGGTTGACGGCTGCCGAGGCGATGTGCTCGTCGAGGCGGATGAAGTCGCGTGAGATGAACGACTGGTCGATCTGGTACTGGTCGATGCCGTTGCCGGGGTCTTTCTGCCGCTCGACGATGCGGCGGTCGGGCTGGCGTTTGTTCGCGTAGGAGTAACCTGCATTCCAGTCCAGGCGCGTGTGCCGGATGCGGTGGTCGCCGGCGAACTGCCCGGTGTAGCTGCCGCGCGAGGCGTAGAGGAACTCCTCTTTTTGCTGGTCGTAGTAACCGCTGATGTTCTGGAAGCCTTCGCGTTTGGTGTAACGGTTGCGGCCCAGTTGGTTGAACAGGTTGCGGAATTCGTATTTGTTGATGTGGTTTTCGTCTTTCGGGGCCGGCAGGTACGAGAGGTTCAGCATTGCGCCGAGCTTCACGTCGTTCGTGTATTGGTTGTCGGTGTATTTGTACGAGTAGTTTTTCGTGTCCTCGTCGCCGTTGTAGATGCCGTAGCGCGAGTTCTCCATGTTGAGGAAGCTTTTGTTCGTGTTGCTGTAGTTCAGCGCGCCGACCAGGCCGAAACGGTCGCCGTTCTCACGGTCGAACTTCCGGTTGATCGCGAAATTGAACTTCTGATCCCACAACGGACGGCGGCTCTTGACGCGCCAGTCTTCGCGGAAGCCGTTTTTGGTAACCCGATCCACCTGTTCGGTGTTGCTGTCGTCCACGCGGTCGGGTACGCCGCTGCGCAGCTCGCGGCTCGCACTGCCGAAACCGAAAGCGTCGGCAGCGCTGCCGGGATTGTATTTGAAATCGTGGAAATTCGTCACGTTATTGAATCCGGTCGTGTAGGAGAGCTGGATCGAATTCTTTTCGGGCAGGACTTTCGTGCGGATCAGCACGAAACCGCCCGAGAAGTCGCCCGGAATTTCAGGCGCCGGGGATTTGACGATCATCATGTTGTCGAGCTGGCTGCTGGGCAGGATGTCGAACGAAAACGAACGGGTGTCGGCTTCGGAACTCGGAACGGCTCCGCCGTTGATCCAGACGTTGTTGTAGCGTTGCGCGAGGCCCCGTACCACGACGAACTTGTCGTCGAGAATCGAAATACCCGGAATGCGGCGTACTACTTCTGCCGCGTCTCGGTCCTGCGTTTTGGCGATCGCCTGGGCCGAAGTGCCGCTGGCCACCAGTGACATTTCGCGCATTTGCGAGAGCAGTCCCGCGTCTGAGTTGACTTTACGTGTGGCGACTACGACGACATTTTCCAGTTCGCTCACCTCTTCGACCAGTTCGACATTGAGTTCGGTCGATTCGCCGCCTTTGATCGTGAGCGGGCCGGAGGTGAAAGATTTGTAAGAGAGGAAGGAGATGCGGACGGAGCAGGGGCCTGCGGGAACGCCTGTGAGCAGGAATTTTCCTTCGAGGTCGGTGGCGGTCCCCATCGCGGTGCCGTCGACTGAGACGCTTGCGCCGATAACGGGTTGTTTGCTCTTGGCGTCGAGCACCGTGCCGCGGATCACGCCGCTTGGGGTTTGTGCCGCGGCGGCAGAGGCCAGCAGCAGGAGATTCAGGATCAGGTAAGAACGGATAAACTTTTTTATCATTGCGGCTTCATTTGGAGGACAGGAATATCTGCTGTCCGTTTCTGCCGCAAAAGTACCGGGCCCGTGTTGGCTGAATGTTAAGCGGGCGCTACCGATCCATTAAATTTAAATGAAGCCTGTGTTAAGTATTTTAAATTGCCGTAAAGCCTTTCGGCGGGCAATAAAAACCCGCTTTTTGCATTATATTTGAAGAGGTAAGCGGTTTTACTTACTTTTGTTAAAAACAGACGAACAACATGAGCAACGGAGCAAGGATTCTTTGGGTGGACGACGAAATCGACCTGCTCAAGCCGCACATTTTATTTCTCAAAGGAAAAGGTTACGATGTCGAGACCGCCAATAATGCCTACGACGCGATCGATCTGGTCGCCTCCCATCCGTTCGATCTGATTATCCTCGACGAGATGATGCCGGGTATGACGGGACTCGAAACCTTACCGAAGATCAAGGAAATCCGCCCCACTACGCCGGTGATCATGGTCACCAAAAGCGAGGAGGAGAATATCATGGATAAGGCGGTAGGCTCGAAAATCGCCGATTACCTGATCAAACCGGTCAATCCGAACCAAGTGTTGCTGTCGATCAAAAAGAATGTCCACAGCCAGCAGTTGGTGACCGAACAGAGCACGGCGGATTACCGCAGCCAGTTCGGGGAGATCGCTTCCGCTCTCGGTCAGGCGCGCACGTTCGCCGACTGGACTGCCATTTACAAAAGACTGGTCGGTTGGGAGGTCGAACTGACCGAATCGACCGATCCGGGCATCCGCGAAATCCTGGCGTTCCAGAAAAACGAAGCGAACAATGAGTTTTCGAAATTTGTACGGAACCACTACCTGGATTGGTTCTCAAGCCGGGATGGCGATACGCCCGTGCTGTCGCACAATCTGATGAAAGCGAAGGTTTTTCCGGTGGCCGACGAAAATCCCAAAACGATCTTTATCCTGATCGACAATTTCCGTTACGACCAGTGGAGGATGATTCATCCTGTACTGCACAGTATTTACGAGGTCGAACAGGAGGATTTTTATTGCAGTATCCTTCCTACCGCCACCCAATATGCCCGCAATGCGATTTTTGCCGGGCTGACGCCGCTGGCTATCGACAAAATTATGCCGAACCTGTGGCTCAACGACAACGAGGCGGGGGGCAAGAACCGCCACGAGGAGGATTTCCTCAAGCGGCAGATGCAGTCGCAGGGGCGGAGCGGCAAACTCTATTTCGATAAAATCGTCCGTTCCGATGCCGGTAAACGGCTGTTGGACAACATTGAAAAGGTCCACCAGGCCGATTTTGCAGTGATCGTTTACAATTTTCTCGATATGCTGTCGCATGCGCGCACCGAGACGCAGATTATCCGCGACCTGGCCGAAGACGAAGCGGCATTCCGCTCGCTTACCCGTTCGTGGTTCGAACATTCCGACCTGCTGTTGTTGCTCAAACTGCTCGCCGAGCGCGGCCACACGGTGATCCTCTCGTCCGATCATGGCACGATCCGCGTCGACAATCCGGTGAAGGTGGTCGGCGATCGGGAGACTTCGCCGAACCTGCGCTACAAAACCGGGAAAAACCTGGCCTTCAATCCCAAGGAGGTATTCGCCATTACGAAGCCGGAACAGGCTCACCTGCCCAAATCCAATATCACGTCGACCTATATCTTCGCCTACAACCGTGACTTTTTCGTCTATCCGACCAATACGAACCAGTTCGTGCGTTATTACGACAACACGTTCCAGCACGGCGGTATTTCGATGGAAGAGATGATCGTTCCGTTTATCGTACTGAAACCGCGGTAGGAACTATTCGGCAGAAGATGAAGAAAACCGGGAGGTGGAATGGAAAACCGGGAATAGTTTGTATTTTTGCCCCTGTGCTGTTTTGTCGTTGCCGGAAGCGGCGTACTGCTCAGCGGCAGCCGGTACCGGAAAACCGGGGAATACGCCGATAAATAATCGATGATGAAGACAATCAAGGTAAACGGACTGGGAGACCTTTACGATGCGGCAGGAGAAATTCTCGATTCGCTGGAGGGCCGCACGATCGTTGCGTTGCGCGGGGAGATGGGAGCGGGGAAAACGACGCTGATCCGCGAAATCTGCGACCGTTTGGGTGTCGCAGATACGGTGACCAGTCCCACGTTCGCCATAATCAACGAGTACAAAGACCGCGGTCACCGTCCGGTTTATCATTTCGACTTCTACCGGATCAATCGGATCGAGGAGGCGTTCGATTTCGGTTACGAGGAGTATTTCTACAGTGGTAACCTGTGCCTGGTCGAATGGCCGGAGAAGATCGAGCAGTTGATGCCTGCGGAGGGTGTCATGACTGTCCTGATCGACGTGACGGGCGACGACAGCCGGGTGCTGCGGATAGATTAGACCCGGGGCGCGAGTGTCTTGAGGCGGTCGGTCGTTGGTATGCGGTCTGGATGAAAAGTTTGAAGCTAAACGGCGATTCTGATTGCTTATTGTTTCTCGGTTAGGTATGCGTCGTACATATCCAAGATCCATGTCTCGTCGTCTTTGTATTTCTTTTTGCGAATTTTCCCTTCCTCGCCTTTGAACCAGTTTTTGCAATATTCCTTCAGGCCGGGATGTTGTTTATCCATCATCACGGTACTGACCAGCATGTAAGGATAGACGACACTGTCGGGATCGTTGTGGAAAAGGATTCCGTAATAGGTTACCAGTTCCCGGCGCTGGATTTTGCCGATTTGTTTCGTTTCCCAGCCTTTCCACCAATAGACAGAAGCGTTGTTGCCGACTTTATTCACGCAAACCAGACGGCGGAACGTACGGTTACGGTTGGTGAGACCCGGCGAGGCTATGTCATGCGATTCCCACCGGATGCCATCGGGGTTGACTTCGGTAGTTTCGGTGTAGTCGACGGAGATTACCGAATCGGCCGTGAATTTGATCACCTCTTTGTCTTCGGGGGTTTTGGTGATTTTGAACGAATAGTTGGGATTTTTAAAAACTGAACTTTCGGCATGCCAACCGCGTTTGAGGTATCCGTCCACCTTTTCACCCGATGTCAGGGTGACGATCACATGGCGAAATTCCTGGTCCTGGGCATTGGCCTCCCTGATCGTGCCGGTTGTTGCCAGTATGGCGGCAACAGCAAGTAAAAATCGGTTCATATATTTTCAGTTAAGGGTGTTTGTTTCCTTCGAAGGATTATAGTCTTTGAGCATCAGCACCGTTTTGCTGCGGTTGGTGTTCGAACGAAGGATCTGCTCGCTCAGCAGCGGATCGTCGTTTATATACCGGGCGATCCGTTCGCGGAAAATATCTTTCGAGCGCCGGTTGACGCTTCCGATAAACAGAAATGTTTCCCCGCCTTTTTTTTGCAGATAATAGGCCAAGCGGGAGGAGCTGAACGTGCCGCGTCTCTGCCAGCAGAGTATGCCTCCGTTAGTTCCGATACCGTAACCTTTCTTCGCATAGACGCAAACCCGGATATAGGGCGTTTCGAAATAGACCCAGCACCAGCCTACGGACGGGGCATAATAAAACCTTCTCGGATGTTCCCAGGCCTGTGGGTGCCAGCAAACGACAGAGTCGATTTCGGAAGGCTGGTACGTGAATTTCTGTTTTTGTTTGGAGAACGCATGCAGATAAGCCCTGACGGTACCGTTTTGTTTCGGTAATGCGATTCGGTTCAGGTCCGTATATTCGATTCGGGTTCCGTTTTTCAGGTAAATTACTCCTTCTACCAGTTTGGCTGCCTGTAGGGACACAGTCGAGGCAAATCCGAAAAGGACAAGAATCAATAATCTCATTTTGTTTGTTTCTTATGACTTTTTCCCTTTGAGGTGGGAGGAATTAGCGTTTTCCCGCTTATCCCGTATGCACAAATCTGAAGTAGTAAATCCGGGATCAGTTGGGCGATCGTTTAACATAAATTACAAAACGGTTACAAAAATAATTAAACAATGTAATAATTAATCCAACCTGCTTATGAAAAAATACTGTTGCGGTGGGCAGTCAAACTGAGAGCGAACATTCATGCAACCGTTGGTGCAGAGGTCTGGTTTTGTATCCATTCTCGTCCATGGAGGATACGCGGGAAACGCTTATCTGATATAAGGGGAGCAGCGATATCCGTTCGGTTTGCTTCATGATACATTGAAGCCATATGGTCGTGCGTTTGCGGGAGCCCATTGGCTTCGGCAGCGGAAAATGGATTGAGAGACGATCCGGGTGATCGGCGACAGGAGGGAATAAAGACAGCCTGGAAACATTCTTGTCTCCAGGCTGTCGGTAGATCCGTATGTGAATGGCTCCGGTCTTATTTGTTGTAAGATCCCGCTTCCGTAGAGGGATTATCCGTTGACCGGTTTCCCCCTTTCGAGGCGCTGTTTGCGCAGCAAGGCCTCGAGGAAATAGTAATCGGCATATACGATCGGGACGTCGATCTCGGTTCCCCCCGGTTTGTGTCCGGTGCTCGACCGGAGCAAAAAGCCGTGCATGGTACCGGGCTGTACGAGATAATTCGCTGACAGGGTGTCGATGATCCGGTCGGCCCATGCGCGGTATTTCACGCTGTCGGCGGAAAAAGTCGAGAGTTCGTAGAGCGCCGAGGCGGCAACCGTGGCCGCCGAAACGTCGCGCGGTTCGTCGGGGATACCCGGTGCATCGTAATCCCAATAAGGAATCAGGTCTTCGGGCATATTCTTGTTTGAAAAAATAAGTCCGGCGATGTTTTCGGCTTGTGCGAGGTATTTCGGGTCCTTCGTCTCCCGGTAGCAGACCGTATAGCCGTACAGTCCCCATGCCTGTCCGCGCGCCCATGCCGATGAATCGGCGTAGCCCTGGTGCGTCTGCCGGCCCAGCACCTTCCCGGACAGGGTGTCGTAATCCACGACATGGAACGAACTGTAATCGGGACGGAAATGGTTTTTCATCGTCGTATCGGCATGCGTGACCGCGATTTTATAGAAGGTCGAATCGCCGCTCTCGCGTGCAGCCCAGAAGAGCAGCTCCAGGTTCATCATATTGTCGATGATGACCGGATACTGCCACGGGAAGTCCGGGCCCCAGTTATCCCACGAGCGAATGCAACCGGTGGTGGGATTGAAGCGCGAAGCGAGCGAGCGGGCGCTTTCGAGCAGCACCTCTTTGTAGCGGTCGTTTGGCGCGAGACGCTCCCCGTTGCCGTAACTGCAGTACATCATAAAGCCGATATCGTGCGTACCCCGGTTCGTTTGCTGGCTTTCGAGGGCTCCGGTATAGGCTTCGGCCTGCTGTTTCCAGAAATCGTCGCCGGTGTATTCGTACATGTACCACAGTTCTCCGGGGAAAAAGCCGCTGCACCAGTCTGTCGGGTCTACCAACCGCATCGAACCGTCGGGTTCGATGTTGCGCGGCGAGGGGAGTTCGGCGAGCGTTTTGCCCTGTGCGGAGCGGATACTGTCGGCCGTCTGCAGTGCAATGCGCAGTTGCGAGCCGGCAAAATCGAAATCGGATTGGACGGGGCTCTCTTTTGGGGAACAGGCGTAGAAAGCGGCGGTTACACAAAGGGCGAGGGCGGCCAGGCCCGTATAAACAATAGTTTTCATCGGTCGATGTTTCTTTGATAAATCAGATTTATTCGTTGTTACCGGGCGTTTGGCCGCTGGTCTGGATGCAGCCCGTTTTTCCTTCCAACGCCCGTGATAACGAAGACATGGGAGTCAACTGTGCGCGCACATACTGGGTCTCCCCGCGCTTCAGGTCGGTGTCGAACACGACCATGGTCACGTCGGGATTCGGCGAGTCGAATGTGTTGACTGTGGGAGTTTTTTCGAAACGCCAAACGATCGGTGTTTCCGACTCGATTTTCAGAAGGCATCTCTTGCCGTCCTGTTCGAGCATTACGGTGTTGTCGGACAGAATTTTGGGAGTGGCGCGGGTCATTAACGTCCAGCGCATCCGCGTATAGTTTTTGCCGGCCATGATCTCGTCTTCGATCAAAAGGTAATCGTTATCGACCAGAGATATGGTTCGCTCGACTTTATCGACCTGCCCGGCGTAGACCGGTGTCAGATCCGTTTTGACGAATCGGCGTGCAGTGGCGGAATCCGATTCGATGATTTGTGCCGAGCCGTTTACCCGTTGCAATTTATCATTGAACGTAAGCGTGTTGTGCGAACGGTTGTTGTACCGGAATACATCCCAGCGTTGCGACTGCTGGGCCATGTTCCACAGGTCGACGCCGCGGGTTTCGGTCGTGTTGTAATCTTCGCTGCCGAGGTCGATAGCCCAGCGAACGCCGTCGGCTTCGAACACGAAGCTACCCACATCCATGTGCCCGTGGTTGATACTTGGCGAACCCAATTTCACGCCGACGAACCGGGCGTTCGGATCTCCCCACCCCGAACGCATGACGCACACCGGTGTATTGCCGCGTCCGGCCCAGAACGTCTCTTGCGGAGCGACGGCTTTTTCCATCGGTGCGCCTGCCCCCCAGATCAGCATGGCCGGAAGCACGCGGTCCTTCAGGTATTTCTTCGCTGTGTCGCGCTGCAAAATAGACACCTGCTGGCAGAGTACCGACGGGTCCTGCGTCTTGCTGTAGAACCAGAACGGGGCCGATGACGATTCGGGCTCGTAGCTGTTATCCATGTAGTTGAAATGTTTGATGAGCGGGCTGACCATTTGCATTTCGTAGGTTCCGGTCTGCATGAACCCCGGCATCTGGCTTAAACCGTAGTCGGTGCCGAATGTGCTTTCGAGGCCGCCGATCAGCAATACATTGAACAGAGTGCCGTAGCCCCAGTAGCCGGGCCCTTCGGGATAGGCTCCGTCCGGGGCATAATGGCGCATCGGCAACCGGACTTTGTCGATCGCGCGGTCGATAATCTTTTGGGCCCATTCCGGCTCCGACTCGGCGACGGCGATCGCCCCGAAGGCCAGACCTCCGTTGCAGACCTGATTCCAGTTGTGCTCGGCATCGACGAACCAGTTGTAAGCGGTGTCGTATGAAGGCTTGAACCCTTTTTCGACAATCGCTTCGCGGATGGTCCTGCGCGAAGCTTCCGAAAGGGCCGGGTAGAGCCAGTCGTAACCGACGCCGAGGGCCATCGTCATCTCTCCCACATCGAGGAAATGGCTGGGATTCCAATCCGAAAACGAAGCGGCTTTGAGCATTTCCTGCTCGGCCCGCACGAGGTATTTCTCCTGCCCGGTCATCCGGTAGGCGTAGCTTAAGATGAAGATCCGGCGCAGGTTTTCGCGCGAGACCGCTAACAGGCGCATGCCTGTTTTGATCCGTTCGTTGACCGGGAGGGTGATGATCCGGTCGGCTTCGCCCAGTGTCGCAGTGTGGATCTCCTTCCAGACCGCATCGCGGTTAATCTGTTTGAGCAACTTTTTTTCGGCGCCTTTGGGCAACAATAAGCGCGGGTGATCCGCGAGCCGGCTCAGGTCGGCCTGAGCTAATGCATTGCCTGCAGAGAGCGTCAGCAATGCGGCGATACAGGTAAATAAAAGTTTCATTTCAGGAAAATTCGTTATCGGAGTTGATCCGCCCAACTCCGGGACCGAAGATACGAAAATAATTTCATTCGGCATTTTGCCTGGTTCCTTGCCTGACGGGGCCGAGCCGGTTGCATGCCTGCATTTGGACCGGGCCCTAAAAAAGAGCCTCCTGAAAAGAGGCTCTCTGGATCGACAAAAATGTCTTGCAGCTCGAATGGTGGGAATTTTATTGTCCCGCAACCGCTCTGCCGGGACTTATTTGCCTTCGATCTTGACGAATTTATAGGTGATCGGGTTGTTGAACTGGACGGCCTGCTCTTCGACGTATTTGTTGAAGTCGGTTTTGTTTCTCAGTTTCGTTCCCTCACTCCAGGCCGTGCAGACCATGTATTCGAACGTGTTGTCCTCGTCGGGCGTTACGCGGAAAGTATGGTTCCCCTCGTAATATGGAATATATTGGTATTGTGGCTTATAGCGGTCTTTCACGACGATCGCCCCGCCGATGAAATCCACGACGATATTCTCGCGCTGGTCGATTTTTTCGGGGTCGCGCACCTCTTCCGGGCCCGACGAGATGATGATGCCGCCCTTCTGGATGAAGTTGTCCTCCTGCGGTTTCTTGCGCATGCCGCAGCCCATCAGCACACCGTCACGGGTGGGAAAGAATTTGTTGAAATGCACTTTCGACCGGCAGTAATTCTGGTTTGCATAGGCGGTGTAATACTGTTCGTATTCATAGAAACCGTTGCCGGTATTCCAGTTCATGCCTTTGATCTTGATCATCGAGCGCAGCGGGCCGTTCACGATTACGTCATACGCATAACGGGTGTCGGAAATCTGTCCGGCGTTCCACAGCGACTCGGGGGCGAGTTTCTGTTTGGTCGGGGTTTTGCGCGGCATCGAGATCGAGTCCGGTTTGTCGGGGTTCTCGAACAGGCAGATGGCGCTGGCTCCGAACGACGGGGCTACTTCCTGAATGTCCGATCCGTAGTCGTGATTGATGTTCGCAATGCCGTAACCGTCGACGTTTTCTCCGTAAAGAACCGGGGATACCAACTGCGGTTTGCGTTTGCCGTAAGCATCGACGCTGTTGGCGAACCAGATCTTCCAACCCACCTCGCCGGTCTCCCAGAAAGGCATGATGTGGCGGCAGTAGCTGGCGATGTTGGCGTGGGTGCCGTGCTTGTTCCAGCCGCGGATGTTTTCTCCGAGGTAAATGTAAATCGTGCGCGTCTCCTTGGGTTTCAAATCGACCTGGAAGAAGAGTTCGTCCCAGATGCCGTCTTTGTCCAGGTCGTCGAGTTGGTGGAACAGCATCCGGCCGTTCGATTCGGCGCGCAGTTGGTGGCCGCCCTGAACATTGAGGACCGAATCCGACGGGGCGGGACGCGGTGTTCCCTGCGGGTCGACTATGGTGATCATCATTTCGTGCAGGTCGGGCATCGGGAACCCTTCGCGCTTGATAATTACCGGAGCATCTTTGACCTCCAAGTTCGTGGGATTGGTGATTTTGAATTCGATGCGCTTTTGCGGAGCGAAATCTCCCTGCGTGTACCACGGGTAATTCTGGGCACTGAGTGTACCGGTGCACAGTCCGGCCAGCAACAGGGAGAGCAAATGCTTGGTTTTCATTTGTTTCAGGCTTTTATGAGTGTAAGGTGATAGCTATGTGGCTGTGTTCGGGTAGTTGTAGTATTTTTCAAAGATAGCGGATTTTTAGAAAAAATATTGCGGGATATATTCTATTTAGCGGATGCGCCGGGTAGTACCCTGTTTTGCCGTTCGCCGGGAAAGCTGTACATTTAGGCGGGCAAATATATTTGTCAGTCAACTATTATGGTGAAGCAATACGATTATTTGATTGTCGGGGCCGGACTTTACGGGGCAGCTTTTGCCTATAGGGCCCGTCAGCGGGGAAAATCCTCGCTGGTGGTCGACCGCCGTCCGCATCCGGGCGGTAACCTTTATTGCGAGGAGATCGAAGGTATCCGCGTGCACAAATACGGTCCGCATATTTTCCACACTGCCGACCGCGAGGTTTGGGATTTTGTCCGTACGCTGACCGAATTCAACCGGTTTACCTACATGCCGCTGGCCAATTACGAAGGTAGGATTTTCAACCTGCCCTTCAATATGAACACGTTTTACCAATTGTGGAAAACCGCGACACCCGCCGAAGCACAGGCGAAAATCGCTTCGCAGCGTGAGGCCGGGGCGGTCGGAGAACCCCGGAACCTCGAAGAGCAGGCGATCTCGCTGGTCGGCAAGGATATTTACGAGTTGTTGATCAAAGGCTACACCGAAAAGCAATGGGGGCGTCCGGCCGTCGAGTTGCCGGCTTTCATTATCCGCCGCCTGCCGGTACGCTTCACTTACGATAACAACTATTTCAACGATCCTTACCAGGGAATTCCCGTGGGCGGGTACAACAAGCTGATCGGTAAATTGCTCGAAGGGATCGAATGTCGCTGCAATACGGATTACTTCCGTCACCGGAGCGAACTCGAGGCGATGGCCGGTACCGTCGTGTTTACGGGACCGATCGACGAATATTTCGGGTATTGTTTCGGGCCGCTCGAATACCGCAGCCTCCGGTTCGAACAGGAAACGCTCGATATGCCGAATTACCAGGGTATAGCGGCGGTAAACTATACGTCGGCCGCTGTCCCTTATACCCGGATTATCGAGCACAAGCATTTCGAATTCGGCACGCAGCCCAAGACAGTAATCACCCGGGAGTACCCGCAGCAGTGGAGCGAAGGTTGCGAACCTTATTATCCGGTGAACGATCAGCGGAATAACAGCCTGTACCGGAAATACGCGGATTTGGCGGAAGCCACCCCCGGCGTCGTTTTCGGCGGCCGGTTGGCGGAGTATAAATATTATGATATGGACCAGGTGATCCGCCGGGTCCTCGATGCGGAAATCTGATGAGTAAAACGGTAATAATGGTTTGCGCCCACAAACGGGACGCCTGCCTGGCGGAACCTCCTTACCTGCCCGTGCAGGTCGGCAGGGCGATCGCCCGCGAGGATTTGGGTTATACGGGTGACGATTCGGGAGAGAATATCAGCGCCAAGAATCGCAACTATTGCGAACTGACGGCCCAGTATTGGGCCTGGAAAAACCGGTCCGATGCCGATTATATCGGGTTATGTCACTACCGGCGTTATTTCGATTTCGGCAGCCGGTCGCTGGCCAATGTCAAAACCAGGACTCCCGCCGAGTTTTTCGCTTCGGCGCATCCGGTCCCGGATATGGACCGGGTGTTTCGCCGGTACGACGTCGTTCTCGGCCGGCCGAAATACTATCCGTATAACCTTTATACCGACTATTCCCGGCAGCACATCCGCGAGGATCTGGACCTGTTGCGCACGGTTTTGGGCGAAAAGTACCCGGATTACCTGCCCGCTTTCGATCGGTTCTTTTTTCGCGGGAACCGGCTGTCGCATTTCAATATGTTCGTGATGCCGCGGGAGCGGTTCGACGCCTATTCGGCGTGGTTGTTCGACCTGCTCGAAGAGGTCGAGCGCCGTATCCGGATATCCGACGATCCGGTGCAGGCCCGTGTAATGGGATATATGAGCGAGCGTTTGTTGAATGTCTACGTGCAGCATAACCGTCTTCGCATCTGTTACCGTCCTGTGGTTATGGTCGATGAGCGCAAACGCAAAGGGACCCTGAAATTTCTTTTTCATGCTGGGGTCAATAACCTGTTGTTTTTCGTGACTTACCCGTTCTGCAAGCACGCCCCTTCCGGAGACGAAGGTTGATTCTGTTGATAAGGATTTACCGGTTTGCTCGATCGGTTCTCCTCCGGTCGGCCGCAAAATGCGGGAAGGTTATGAAGCGGATGAAAAGGGACGGCGCGGATTCTGCGGCCGAATCAGATGCTGAGGGCGTAACCGTCGACGAAAACAAAATAATCCCGCTCGAAATTTTGAGATTTTAAATAAAACGTGTAGCTTTGCACCACTTTAGTCGCTCGGGGTGTAGCTCAGCCCGGTTAGAGTACTCGTCTGGGGGGCGAGTGGTCGCAAGTTCGAATCTTGTCACCCCGACTACTGTAAATGAAAAGGTTAGCTCTCCGGGCTAACCTTTCTCTTTTTCGAACATTACACATTCATTACACAAAGTCTGAAACTTAATCCGTTTTCATAGCGTTCCCATATAATTTTCAGAACATAGGTAAGGCTGGTGCTTTTCATATGCCGCGGCGGTATGGTTTCCTTATAATAACTCGTTCGTTCTGCATACTGTTCCAGCCTACAACAGATAGGCTACAACAGCTTCCCAATCTGGGAACCGTTCGCTGCCGAATTGGATCAACTCGCCCTCGAACCGATCCGCCCCGTTTTTGGTACGATCGTCGATCAGGTAATCGCCTTTGTTCAGGTGCTTGTGGTGGGTAAAGATGGCCCGTTTATAGGCCACCTCACCCAAATACCGTTTGATCCAGTCCAATTTGTCGTTTAGGGCCGTAGGGTTGTCCCACGGGGAGGTCGAGAGGATATACACATCATAGGACTCGGAAAGTCGCTTAAAGCTCTCTATTGCGCCCTTTACGGGCATCATCTTCGCAAAGATATGTGGGCAATTGTCGTAGGCTTCCTTATACGCCTCTTTTTCCTCCGGCCCCAATGCGTCTATCCCCGACCGGAAATCGACCAGCACATTGTCCATGTCGCTGTATAATACTTTTCCCCTCATTGTTTGTTGCATTTAATGCGTAAATTAGTCAACGTTTGTAAATCCGTAACCGTCTTGTTGAGGGGCGATCCAAGATTTGTAGTAAGAACCCATATAAGAATGGTTTTTTATATCGGAGGGAATTTCTCCGCTCAATCGGTTTCCACTTAAATGGATTCTCGAAATGGACGGTAAATTCCCAATGCCCACGGGAATATTTCCTGTCAAATTATTATTATATAAACTCAGAGATTTGAGCTTAGTTAAACTGGTAATATTTTCCGGAATACTTCCGGTAAGAAGATTTTCCCTCAAATCCAATTCTTCAAGATTAACAAGATTTCCGATGCTTGCCGGAATCGTTCCCGATAGATTACCATCTAAATACAATCGTTTCAAATGAGTAAGATTTCCTATATCGTTGGGTATCGTCCCTGTGAAATCTCCGACTAATTGTAGTGTTGTTAGATTAGTCAAATTCCATATTTCCTCCGGCAGACTGCCTTGCACATCATTCATGTAGGGAATGTCGGTTACTCCATTTTCATCCGTCATTACCCCATACCACAAGGCAAGAGGCTGGTCTGACCCCCAATTCCAATAAGATTTCCCATTCCACTCCAGTGCATTGTAGAGGGCCATTAATGCCGTCCTGTCCCGTGCATTCTCTCCGGGAAAGCTAAAACCATAGCCATCTTGTTGAGGGTATATGGTGCTGTGAGGATTCCACATATTCCACCAAGGATGGTTTTTCACAGCATCCGGAATATCGCCGGTCAATTTATTTCCTTCGATATTGAAATCACGCAAATTCGTCAAATTCCCGATCCAAACAGGGAGCGAACCTGTCAGGTCATTGTATCGAAGCCAAAGCGTCTGTAGATTGACCAGCTTGCCCATCTCCTCCGGAAGCGAAGTGAGGCCGTTCCCAACTATATGTAAGGTTGTCAAATTGGTCAATTCCCCAATAGCTTCTGGTAGCATAATGTGATTTCGAGTATCATTTGTATAACGGTCTATGGTCAAGGTCTCCAGGTTAGTTAAGTATCGTATCTCATCGGGCAATTCTCCTGTCAGTGCATTACACTGCAACGAAATGTATTTCAATCGTGTCAAGTTTCTGATTTCAGCAGGTAGGTTACCTGTCAAATTATTATAAGGTAGAGATAAGCCTTCTAATTTTGTCAATTTTCCTATTTCCGGAGGGATGTTTCCCGTCAAAGACAAGTGACCGGAAATAGATAAGGTTGTTAATTCCCTGAGCTCCCCTATTTCTTTGGGTATGGTACCGGAAAGGCCAGTCGTCGGGACAACCGTCGAATTCCAACTTTGGCCAATACTCAGTCTCTGCAAATGTTTCAGAAATTTGATCTCCTTCGGAAACGGCCCCGTCAGTCGATTGTTCAACAACATCAGTTCCGTCACATGCCCTTCGGCGTCCGTCGTCACGCCGAACCACGTGCCCAGCGGCTGATCGGAGCACCAGTTCGTGTTATCTTCCCAATTCTCTCCATCTAACGCATGATAAAAGGCCATTAAGGCTGCTCGCTCGGAGAGACACAACTCCGCATCTCCCTGATGGGTATTTTGATCCTCAACCCAAGCTGTGATATTATTGGATGACAGCTCCGTCTTTACGACAGAAGTTGGCCTTTTCAGGGTAATGGTAAGGTTGTGCTGTTTGCCGGGCTCGAACGTATAACCTGACACGTGCGTATAGGTTTCGTCCCCGATCTCGATTTTAATAAAGGAGGTGCCCGCCGGAATGGTCTGCGGGACTACGATGGCCTTGTAGGTCACCCCGTCTTTCCATGCGGTTATCGGACTTATCGCCGCAGACTCGTCTACGGTAACGGTACCGGTTTCCAGATGGATCGTAGATGCGGGCTTAGTTCCTACGATACGAACCGTGATCCCGTCCATCGGCAACTCATCAAAGCCTTCGCCAGCAACCAGCGTTATAACGGCTTTGCTCATTATGTGTCCGAAAGCTAACGAAACCGGAGTCGTTTGGGGTGCCACCTCGCTTTTCTTCACCCACAAAAAATCCGAAGCTTCATACCCCCCTAATGTAATGCCGTTTTTAACCGTACTTTGATCGGTCTGAACTGAAAATGGCAATGCCGATACAGATGATATTGTGGTTGAATAAGGGTAATAGCCGTATATATCGGCTTTGGTGGTTTCGTCTTTCCAATAGATTTCATCGCCGGATTCCGCGTTCCAACCGTTATTGTCCGCATGATAGCGGTGCTTGACGTTCGTGGCATGATTGCCTCCCGTGCTGAGGTTCCCGGGCGTATCGGCGTCCTGGTAATTGACCACATAAATCCCCACCTCGTCTAAATCGTCGAATCCGGCATTCGATGCTTTCGTATAGGAAGCGATACCCCCTTGAATGGTCAACGGCATTTTGCCGGGGTCAGGGGGCGTTGGGTCGGGAGATGGGTTGCTGCTGCAACTGAATAGGCTGCTCGATATTAGCATGGCGAGCCAGGTGAATTGCGATCTCATAAGGTTCAGTTTTATTGGTTAATCCGGCTAGTCCAAACCGGTGAATGAGTTGCTAACCAATAAAAAGCGTGGACTATAACTTTATTTGTTTTTCGGGTATCGCCAAACACCTTGCAATCAAATAAGTAAAGCCCACGCCGGAATACAACGTGAGCATTAACTTTACCCTTGATTGCTTTGAGAAATTGGCGATTTCGAAAAACAAGAATAAAAGCTAACGCTTTTTATATGTATGTCTTTTAATGCACTACCTCATAGGCTTGTAATTAGGATTTATTACAAATATAGTCATTCTGTTTAATTTGTGATCCCTTTCGAAAAATCGCGCTCATATATCATGTAAGTGGCTCACATCCTTGTAATCATCCTTTTTAGCGACGCTAGCAGATTATTTCTGCCCAGTCATGAAGTTTACCGCAGGAGTCTTCATCCCATCTATGGAGAGAGTTTCCCCGATTACACCCAAAATCAATCGTTGCCTCGATAATAAAATATCGAAGAATGGGACTTTGTGCGCTTTGATATCAAATCATTTCCTATCTTTATGCACAAAACATTTCGTGTGAATCGGGGAATCACGAATCGTATAAAAGAAATACCTGAACAAAAAGGCATTAAACAAACTTGGTTTGCAGACAAGCTAGGTAAGAGCATTGTCAACGCTTACGTGTGCCACCGTAGGCAGCCGAGCCCCGAGCTACTTTTCGAGATAGCTAGAATCTTGCAAGTAGACCCTAAAGACTTAATCGACAGCAAAGAATCCAAATTAATATGAAACTCACAGACATTCTGAAAGGCTCAGAATATAGCCTCGCATTATTTTCAACCGAATCGATTATTAGCTTAGAGGCTAAGATCACCGAGAAACCCAATAAAAAAGGTGGCGTCGATCCGTATGTCAAATGCATCATTCGAGACAAAGAGATAAAGCTAACCCCGGAAGAGATCGTGCGTCAACTCTATACGCAAGAACTCATAGAACGATATGGTTATCCCAAAGAGCGTCTTGTTTTTGAATACCCGGTTTATTTTGGTCGGGAGGCCAAACGGGCTGATATAGTTATTCGGGACAAGGATGATTTTAACGTAGCCTATATCATTGTCGAGGTCAAAAAGCCCAAAGCAAAGGATGGACGTGAGCAACTGAAATCATATACACATAGCACGGGAGCAAGCATGGCTGTCTGGACGAACGGGTCGGCCATTACCTATTACCAGCGAAAAAATCCGAATTATTTTGTCGATATCTCGAATATTCCGAAGGTTTTCGAAACGCTTGAGGATATTTTGAATACTCCGTTTACGATGGATGATTTGATAAAATCCGACAAGCTGACCCAAACGGGCAAATCCCTTAAAGACCTCATTACGGAAATGGAGGATGAGGTTTTGGCAAATGCCGGGGTCGATGTATTCGAAGAAGTGTTTAAACTGATATTTGCCAAATTGTTCGACGAGCAAATCGGAGCCACCGACCCGAAATACAACCTGGAGTTTCGAAACTCGGGACAAAGTGATATTCAGTTAAAAGCCAAAATTGAAAAACTATTTAAAAAAGCGTGCGATAAATGGGAAGGGGTTTTCTCGGACGATGCCAAGATTAACCTAACACCTCCGCACCTTTCGATCTGTGTTTCTTCTTTGGAAGGAGTGAAACTTTTCAATTCGAACTTAGACGTCGTGGACGAGGCGTTCGAATATTTAATGAGTAAAAGCAGCAAAGGCGAAAAAGGGCAGTATTTCACGCCCCGTTATGTGATTGATATGTGCGTTAAAATGCTGAACCCCAAAGCCGACGAGCCGATTATCGACACGGCGGCGGGTAGCTCAGGGTTTCCCGTACATACCATTTTTCATGTATGGAAAAACATGCAGTTGGCCAAAAACGAACCTGTCAGTCACCTGTTTACAGCCATAAAAAAGGGCTATGAAGAAACTGAATATGTGCAAAACAATGTTTTTGCAATCGACTTCGATGAAAAAGCCGTCCGTGTTGCCCGCACCCTGAATCTGATTGCAGGGGACGGGCAAACCAACGTCATGCACCTCAATACGCTCGATTATAGCCGTTGGGATACGGTGACCAAAGGGGAGCAGTGGAACGATACGTATAATAACGGCTTTAAGAAACTCAAGAAACTGAGCCATACGAAAGATTTCAGCGGGTTTGACTTCATCCTTTTAATGGCAAATCCTCCGTTTGCAGGGGATATTAAAGAGGGCCAGATCTTGAGCCGTTATGAGTTGGGAATGAAAAATGGCAAAATGCAAAAGAGCGTTGGCCGCGATATATTGTTTATTGAACGCAATATTAATTTCTTAAAACCCGGCGGCCGCATGGCGATTGTGTTGCCTCAGGGGAGATTTAATAATAGCAGTGATAAATATATCCGTGAGTTTATTGCCGAACGTTGCCGCATATTAGCCGTTGTGGGCCTGCACGGCAATACGTTTAAGCCGCATACCGGAACCAAAACCAGCGTGCTGTTTCTCCAAAAATGGGACGATAAACTGTGCCCGAAGGTCGATAACTACAATATCTTCTTTGCCACGCAACAGAAGGAAGGCAAAAACAATAGCGGCGATAAGCTCTATTGGAAAGCGGATAAAAGCGGTATGACGACCGATCCCAAGCTGGCTCTGTGCGACAAGTACGGACACCCGGTCATCTATCACGACCTGCACGCGACGATTGATTATTATGATCGTGGCGGAGTCAACAAAAACGAACCGGAACAGATCACGCCGGATGGCATAGCGGAGGCATTCGTCGAATTCGCCAAAAAGGAGCAACTCTCTTTTTTCGTGGATGCCCCTTTGATAAAGTAAAGTACGAGGCTTTATTGGAGGGGCTGGAGATTAGTGTTAAAACAATAAATGAGGTTAAATCTGAAGATGAAACGTTTAGGTTAGATGGTGAATTTTTTGGTAGATTATATCTTGACACCATTGAAAAGATTAAGTTGTTAAAAACGGCAAAACTTAGTTCATTATGTTCATGGATAACCCAAGGTCCAAATCCATTGTTTACAGATGCTGATGGTTTACCCTGTCTTACAGGGCGGAATATATGTGATGGTAGGGTTAATTATGAGAGGGCAGACGTCGTTTCTGAACAAGAGTATGAAATTTTTAAAAGGTTTCAAATTAAAGATGGAGATACCCTTATCACATTGAAAGGCAAAGGGTCTATTGGTAAAATTGGATTTGTTATAAATTGCAGAAAATCAATTTTCAGCAGAAACATAGGAATAATTAGACCGAAAAGCATTAGTCCATCCTATTTAAACGCATACTTATTATCCGAGTATGGTCAGATATTAATTCAACGTGGAGAGACAGGGGGTACTGGGCAATCAACATTAACTTGTACCTATATCAAAAATATAGATGTTCCAAGGTTTAATATCGAAGATCGGATAGGTGAATTTATCCTATTGGCTGAAACAATCCTACTCAAATCCCAAAATGTTTATTTAGAGGCAGAGAAGGTATTATTGAGAGAATTGGGATTAAGCGATTGGGACCCCACAAATCAGACCTCAACAACAAAGAGTTTTGCCGATTTTCTCGGAAGTGGTCGCCTTGATGCTGAATACTACCAACCCAAATATGCGACATTAAGGAATAAGTTAATTTCGTATAAACATGGATATTATATATTATCTGAAATAGCAAAAACATATAGAGGGGATTTAATATCGGATACGTTATACACAACAGATAATACAGGTATTGCTTATATACGAGGTACTGATATTTCGAGTAATATTTTAACAGACGATAAATGCGTATACATCGACAAATCATTTATACCCATAAATGAAACCAGATGTAAACGCAATGACCTTATATTCGCATTAATTGGTTCGGTTGGAACTGTTGCAAGAGTAACAGATGGTTTTATCGGTTCGTTTATATCCAATAATTTAGGATTGATTCGTCTAAATAGTGATGCGGATATATCTCCTGAATATTTACATATATTATTGACATGTCCCCGAATCGGGAAATATCTATTTGAACAAAAGGAAATGAGAACTGCGCAGCCGAAAATATCTGACAAAGATATATTCGACTTTATCATTCCTAAAATAGATAGAGACATACAACAGCAAATAGTCGATAAAGTACATGAAAGTTTCGCATTACGCAAAAAGAGCAAGCATTTATTAGACCTAGCAAAAACTGCCGTTGAAATTGCTATCGAACAAGGCGAACAAAAAGCGTTGGAACTATTAAAACAGAATTGATTATGCAATCTTCACTCTACAAAATAGCAACGAGCCTCGAGGCTCTGAAAGAGACGCCGTTCAAAAAAGAACGTGAGTTGCAAAGCCTTTTCGAGGCGAATTTGTCCCAGATCATGGGGCTTATGCTGGTGAGATCGGAGTTTGCGATCAAAAACAAGCGGATCGATACGCTTGCGTTCGATCCGGAGTCGAAAGCGTTTGTTATCATCGAGTACAAGCGAGATTGCAATAGTAGCGTGGTAGATCAGGGGTTTACCTATTTGAGCTTGATGCTGCAGAACAAAGCGGATTTTATCTTGGAATACAACGAACAGTATCCCAAAACCCAACTCAGTCGCCAGGAGGTAGATTGGTCGCAGAGCCGGGTGGTGTTCGTCTCCTCCGACTTTACCGAAAACCAGATCGAAGCGACCAATTTTAAGGATATAGCTATTGAGCTGTACGAGGTGAAGCGCTACGGAGACCATCTGCTCATCGCTCCGATTAAAAAGAGCAAAGCGGCAGAGAGCGTGAAACCGATTACCCGACAGAACAAAGTCTACCAAAGCGTTGCCGATGAGATCAAAGTGTACACCGAAGAGAATCAGCTGAATAACAAATCCGAAGAGGTAGTTGCGCTATACGAAAAATACAAAGCTGCTATTCTCAATCTAACCGAGAATATTGAGGTGAAGCCGCAAAAGTGGTACATTGCCTTCAAGAAGGATCGGCGCAATATCTGTGACATCGAGATTCAGAAAGTAGGACTGAAAATGACGATTAACCTCAAAAAAGATGAACTGGATGACCCCAAACGGATTATGCGCGATATCTCAGGTGTTGGACACTTCGGCAATGGAGACTACGAAATCAAGGTATCGAACGATAAAAATTTGGAGTATGTAATGAGCTTGGTTAAGCAGGCGATCCCGGAATAAGAAAGCGCATCGACCGGAGACTGCCTCGAGCGGGGCATACAAACTCTTTGCAACCCCCTTTTTAGCGACCCTGTACGACTTCTCGGCCCACGCCGGACAGTTTTGCCGAAACGAAGCATAAAGGAGCCTGCGGAGAGATTTCGGGCGAAATTTCTCGTTCCGCACCACGTCTTCCGCAGCCCCTGTTTTCTCATGCCGTGATTGTAAGTGATTGCTCGAATATCCGATGTAATTTATAGTCAAGCTCCCATTCCAAAGGTTGTAGCGATGTGAATTCCCAGGAGCGAGAGAGGGCTTTTCGTATACGCTCTTGCATCCGGTAATGTTTTTGGGCATCGCCACTCTTTTTCTTTGCTCGGTTTTGAAATTGCCGCTTCAACCTTTTTTGTAGATCGAGATGGCGGCTCGCATAACAAATGCATCGGTCTTCGATATCCTTTGAGCTATAGATGTCTTCGAAGAGGCAGTCCAGCGGGTTATCGCCCTTTTTCTGAATCGAGCAATACCAATCCCGGGAGTTGCGGCATAACATGTAGTAAAAATAGGAATCGTAGAGTGCGGAGGCGGTCAGACGCCAATGCTCGTTCCAGATTCTTTTCAACTCATACCCCGTTACCCGCGTTTCGAACCTCAATACGTATTCGTTCCCCCAATGCTTCATTTCGGCTACCTTATCATAGAAAACCAACGTTTTCTGCTTTTCCTCGTAATATAGCGTGCTATTCTCATAAATTCTTCGATTGAATCGTGGTAATTCGCCCAAATAGTTGAAGTAGAATTCGGGGTAGTTATCGACAAGCAGGTTACAGCTGAGATCGACCCTTCCCAATGACGCTTTTTCCAAGGGCAGATGTAGGAGGGCCCCTAGCTCCGCTATCCCTTCTTTAACCTCGGCTAGTGTAACATCCTCAAGATTATTGCCTTTTATGAATTTCGCTATACTCCCTTGCAAGGATACATAGTGATTATTACCCCATATCCGAAAATTTTTGACCTTACCCGTAAATGTTACCTCTCCATGGCGTTCCCGGATATCGACATCCACATATTTTTCGATCTCTTTTACAAAAGAGATAGGAGTATAGAGGCATTTGCGTGTCAAGGTCAGTTTAATGGTGTCGTAAGACAGGATATTGTTATTTTGGATCATATTTTTAAGTTATTATTATTAACGTACCAATTTCTCTTCCATCTCCCGGCAGTAATCCGCCACGGTATTTTCCGAATTTTGCGTAAGCCACTCTTCGATCTCATCGGTTTTAAAAAATATTTTACGGCCACCGTGTGCCGCCCGGTGGAACGGCACCTTGTTTTCTTTTATCAGGTTATATACGGTGCTTCTTGAATAACCTGTAATCGCACAAAACTCTGTAACGCCCAGAAATTTCGGCCTGTCGTCTTGACGCTTTTGAGCCGCCCCCGAATTTAAAAGTTGTTGAAATAACTCCATCGCCTCGCCGACAGAGAGTGCCGCAAACGGGAGCGCTAAATTTACTGTTACCATATTATCATTTTTTTCGTTAATACTGAATGCAAATGTAACGCACGAAACGCGAATTAACTACTGATTGTCAGATATATATGCGATCATAAAAGTGCAATGATTTTTGGTCGGAAATAATAAAAAACCCATCGAAGATTACTTCGATGGGCGATTTGTTTCTCTATTTTTGGTCGGAACCTCTACGCTTTTGATCGCTCCAGCAAGAAGTCGATCTCATAATGCCCTCCAGATTTGGGCTTATCGTTATGTTTAAGATGCAGACTTTCCCCGTTGTGAAGGAAGCAATAGTCCGCCATTTTAGGCTTAAAAGGCGGCTGTGTCAGTCGGAAAAGCAAACTATAGAGAACCGTTTTACTACTTAACCAATCGATTTTCGGCTTCATTTCTTCCACCGGCGTTTCGTTAAACACTTTCAAGAAATCTTCTTCCTTGGTTCGAGCGTGGATATACTTGGGTATCAGGTTTCGGTATACTTGACGTAACACCTCATCCGAGCAGACTGCTTTATAGGTTTGCAGCACCGCCTTCCGAGGCCTACCCCTCTTGGGCTTTTCTATGCGCTCTAAACGCGCGATCTCGTCCTCGATAATGCCCAGGAGCATGAACACGTAATACTGATCGATGCATGTTTCCATTGCAGGTTCTTCGAAGTCTTCTTGGACTACCGCTTTATCGAAAGCACTTTTCCATGCCGGGGTTTCGAAAGGGGTGCGGTATAACGATTCAGGATCGTCCTCAATTTCCTTTATTAACGCTCTGGTTTTTTGCACAAGCGGATCGTCAGGCCATTGCTTGATCCCGACAATATTATAATATTTATCGAGGTGTCTGTTTATTTCGGTACGCAATGCCCGTAAGATGAAAATATTGTTCGCACCACGCTTCGCTACATAGGCAAGAAGAATATCCCGACTGATATCCTCCTGCTCATATACAATCGTCTCTAGGAAGCCTTCCAGATTGATCTTTAGCAGTTCTTTCATAGTCATTGGGCTTATAGTACGCTCATCGCTTCATCGATAACCTCGTTTTCGAAACTGTCTAGGTAGGTGTTGGTGGTTTCCAAGTCGCTATGCCCCATGATCTGGCTGATCTTTTCCCGCGCAACGCCTTTATTTTGCAGGGTCATGGCCATCGTGTGGCGACTGACGTACCCGGTCAGGTTGAAGCCTTCGAACCCCATCTCCTCGGCCAGTTGCTTCAAGTAAGTGCCGTATTTAATCCGCCTGTTGCGAATGTGGGTATATAGCTTCGCATCCTTATAGCCCGGAATTGTAACGATGGGCAAGAGGTAATCCTCCACGACCGGGGTTTTCTCGCCGAACCAGTCTAACAGCTCCTGTATCTCCGGCCTTATGGCGATCTGCAATGACCGAACGTTTTTAGCATGTGCAGTCTTTTGCCTTTTGTAGACGATGTAATCCCCTTTTTCGAGCCTGACCACATTCGCTTTTTTCAACCGGGCCATATCCACGAAGCTGATCCCTCCGCAATAATACGAAAACAAGAACAGCCGCCGGGCAAACTCATTTGCGGGAACCGCAGAGGCCGTAATCTTGATTTTCTCTAAATAGTTCCCCGGCAGGTAGCGTTTGGCCGTTTCCTCGGACAAACTGGCGATCTGGAACCCCCTCTTGCCGAACGGGTAGGTATTGTATGAAGCCTCTCCGTCCTGGGTGGCCTTGTTTATGAGCGACCGCAGGGTCTTCATGTAGAATTTCCGGGTGTTCCCGGCGCAATGGCGCTTTTGCAGGAACAAGTCGAGGGCACGTATGTATCTAATGTCTATCTCGCTAAAGAGCCGCTGCCTAAACTTGTTGTCGAACAACTGGAGGATATGAAAGGTGCGTTCGTAGCAGATCGCATTTCCGATATGGCCCGTATCCCGCAAATTAGCGATGTGATGCTCGAAGTAATCCTGCACCTTCCCGTGTTTCGCTTTGTTGAGGAAGACGTCTTCGAACTGATTTAGCGTCCAATCCTTGCCTTCGCGCTCGAAATCCCCTATGATCTTATTGGCCTTGCTCTCCTGCTCGGTAAGGAAGGCGTTATCCTTGACGTAGTTCGGGTTTACGCGCCTGTCCTTAACGTACCGACAGGCTTCATCGCTCCATTTCGAAGGTTGCGCATGCAGCCTTAAATGGATGTACTTCCGCTGCCTGTGTTTCGTTACGCAGAGGCAGATCGGGCAACCTTTCGTCTTCGTTCTGTTGCTCTGACTTGTATAAAGAATAATCCTTACCGTCGTCTTCATTACACAAACATTACACAATTAATGAAACTTAACGGATTTTACAAGAATTGCATAATCCTCATTTACAGAAGCAAATGTAACAAAAACAAATGGATATAACAAATTAGATGAAAAACATGCATGCCTGGGGGGCGAGTGGTCGCAAGTTCGAATCTTGTCACCCCGACTATCGTAAAAGGAGAGGTTAGCTGGTTAAGGCTAACCTCTCCTTTTACGTACCTTCGTATTTTATCAGGCTCGTTTTCCGGATCGGTATAAAGTTACAGGTCCGACAATACCCATTGACTGCGTCTCTTGCACGCGATCTAACTCTTCGTGTTCATCCTTGTACTTGCCCGTAAAACGTATAGCAGTTCGGTTATCCGTCAGCGTACGGACATAGTTGCCCATCGTCGTGATAACCTTTATTTCGATCGAATTCGCTCCCCGCTGCAATGCGTCACCGATATCGTAAATCCGGCGTCCGAACCATTTGACCCCGCAATCCTGCCCGTTTACCCGGAGTTCGCTGATGCCCCACACTTTCCCCAGGTTGAGCACACAATCCGTCGGGTCGGTCAATTCGATAACCGTACGGTAGGTCGCCTCCCCTGTGAAGTTTACATAATCTGTTTCGGCCAGGTCCACCGGATCGTCCATCCGGATGCTTTTGATCCATCCTTCTACGCTGTGGTGCAAATCGACCGTCCATCCTTTGACGGCCAGTTTGCCGGGACCATCATCCGGCAAAGGATGCCACGCCTCTCCTTTTTTCGTTTTATCGAAAATGATCAGGCGGGATTCGGCTGGACCCATATCGAGTTCATAACTGCCGTTCCGATCCACTTCAATGCGGTATTTTTCACCCGTTTCGGGATCCCAGATCCACGGGAAGCGTTTATGGGTGATTTCCGGCGCGAAGACGATATGGCTCCGGCGTCCTTCATGCATGTGGGAATTTAGGAAAAAGAAGAGCTCGCTGCCGTCGTCACGCACATAACGGATCTGCGTTAGGAAACGGTCAGGATTTTCTATCTTCACATAGCGGGGGATATTATAGCGTTGAACCGCATCATGATACCACTCCAGGAAACAGTCATCCTCCGGTTTTTCCAGCAAAACAAAGCGATCGGGGAAGGTTTTCAATTTGTCGACCCAGTCGCGTATCTCCCCATCCCGCTTTTCCCATTCCTGCAACCCCAACGAGCGGTTGGGATAAGTCCCGATGCAGAATACGCGTCCGCCCTGTGATATGAATTCGTACAGTTTTTCCAGCGTGGATACCTGCGTGCGGTTCACACCAACCAGGAACAGGGTCCCATAAGCTTTGGGGCCGTAGCAGAGCTTGCCGCCGCGAACTTCCGACCGGTTGATGATGTTTTCCGTGGTATAGTCACAGGCACCCCCGTTCTTGTGAATGGCCTCCCAAACCAGCGAGGTATAGGGTACAGTCAGTCCCTCGGGGAAAGGGTCGGTCTGCACACCGCGTTCGGACCAGAGGTCGTAAGTCGCGGTCAATAACGCAATGTCCGTGTACATGTCGGCATTCTGCAACTGGGAAGAGACACGCCCTTTATACCGGTTTAGGTAGTGCATCCATGGAAAGAAGTTATTCAGGTGATTGAAGTCGTATTGTACCCAGCCCGGAAAGGGTATTTCGGGAGGCGAATAACTGAAGCCATGCCACACCGAATGAGTGATCCCGGAGACAATACTCATGTCGGAACCGATTTTCAGCAGCTCGAGCGATGCATTGAAGACCCGGTATGTGTTGGTCATCTCCTCGCAACTCACGATCCGTTTACCCGCCAAATGGGCTCCTGAAGAGACGTATTTATTGATGTGGGTATATCCCCGCCCCCGGCGGTAGTCTTCATCCCCCATTTCCTCGCCCAACTTATGGCGCAGGTAGTTCATCGTCCACGATTCGCCTTCGGGGTAGTCGAGCAGCATGCTGTTCTCCAGCTGGAACAGGCCCCTGCCATACCCCTGCATCCGGATCGCAACGCCCTTTTCGTGACACCAATCGGCAAAGGTAACGATGAAGCGTTCGTAGGTCAGCTCGGCTTTTGTCAACTCGAAATCGAACCGCATCCGATCGAGCAAAGCTTGGAATTCAGGGGTTTTCTTCGCACCGTATTCTCCTTCGATCACCGCCCCGAGTCTCCCGACCCGGGAGAGAATAAATGGCAGGTAAGGCATCATGTCGTAACCTCGCCGTGTTTTGAATTCGTCTCCGAAATCACGAGTCCAGTTGCTCCCTTCCAATTCCACGCTGTCTGAAAAAAACGCCCGGATATGGTCTTTCAAAGGGCCGGTTTTACTCTCTATCTTGTCTGCAATGTTGTTGAGGAATTTCCGGACCGCCTGGGCGTCGAAATGGTTGAGGATCGGCCCCGAATGTCCCGGAGCACCCCAAAGAATATTCGCGAAACCTTCGATTTTCACCAGGGCATAGAAAACGTGTTTTCCTTCCGGAACTTTTATCCGGATCACCTCGTCATTCTTTTTTTCCGACAGGTCGATCACCTCATCCAAGCTCCCTAACGTTTCAGGCGTGAGTTTGAGGGACAGTGTCTCGAACGTGCGCGTAGGATTGGGATCCGTTACCGCCGGATCCACCGATTCATAAATCGCCGTTTGCGGGATCTCGAAGAGAGACGGTCCTTCCACCTCTTCAGCATGGATATATACGGCCTGCGCCCGTTCCTCCCCTTCCAGTTCTATCGAGCCGAAAGGAAAGCCGGAACCGACCAGCAAATCGCAGGTCATTCCGAGTTTTTTGACTTCGTCGAAAGTCACCTGAAGCATCTCGATCCATTCGTCGCTGTACAGTAACAGGGAGGGAATACCGTGGTCATCAGCCCAGGCAGGCCAGCGGATCGGATTGATCTCCACGCCGCCGACCCCCGCATTTTTCAGCAAATGGAGTTCGCGCACCAATTCGTCCGCGCACACTTTATTCCCGTTCCACCACCACCGTACGAAAGGATTAAAACGGGACGGTTCGGGGTTTTTGAACAGTTTGTAAAGTTCGTTGTCAAAGGTCAATTCGCCATTCTGGGCTTTTGCGGCTACATCGGCCAAAACGGGAGAAGATACGACTATCATGGCCCCGCCGGCCAGCCAAAAGGTTCGTTTGAGGAAAGTGCGTCTGTCCATATGATGAAATATGTTTATACCGTTTTTGTGTGTTGTAGAGGGAGTGGCCCATTTGAGAAGCTGTTGATATAACGGATGAAGCTGTTTGGGGCTAAAAACAATTACCGTGACCGAAATTCGTCCCGTTCTCCGGATCCTGTATTTTAGAGTAAACAGGCAGTTTGCGAAAAAGGGACAAAAATTGGTCGACAAACAATATACGTATAATTAATAGACCCCAGTATCCGAACGGATAAAAAAAGCGTTTCGGACCGTTTGATCAGAGATTTTTCCAGCCGTGCTACACGACGTTTCCGGGTCGGGCCAGACACTTTTGAAAAACACATTGGAGAATTATTCCTATATTTGGTACGCAATCTTTTAACCTCTAAGGAAGATGACCCTGTCTCGTTTGCACAAGGGCACGAATAACAGGCTGGCCTATTACAGTAAGAATTTCGTGCGGTATATCACTCCCAAAGTATTGCTCCGCAACCGGCTGCAGAAGGTTTTGGCGGAGTTGGAAAAGCGACCTGACAAGGAGTATATCCTGCGCCGTGTCGATTATTACAATAAGATGCAGGGTATCGTTCCGATCGATCCGGTTTCGTCCCACAGGCTCGCGGACCACAAGTTCGGGGATGCGGGATCGGTTTATTTCTTCGATAGTTATGAGTTTACAAGGTGGTTCAGCGATTCCCTGTACTGGAATTATGTGTTCGGGGATGTGACGCAGGTTCCGGGAGTACCCTCGATCGTCAAAAGCCGTCCGATTCATGGAGAAAATACCAATTCGGTGATCCTGAACATGGAAAAAGTGCGGCATTTCAATTTCATTACCGACCGGATCCCGTTCCGGGACAAAATGGATAAGGCTATTTTCCGGTTGGACATCAATTATAAACCGCACCGGATCCGTTTCGTCGAACAGTATTTCGACCATCCGATGTGCGATGTGGGCATTATCTCGGCGTTGCCCGAATTTCCCAAAGAGTGGAGTAAGGGAAAGATTACGCTGTTCGAGCATCTCGTTTATAAGTTCATCCTTACGCTGGAAGGTATCGACGTGTCGACGAGTCTCAAATGGGTGATGTCGACCAATTCGGTGGCGGTAATGCCCCGTCCGACCTATGAAACCTGGTTTATGGAAGGGATGCTGATCCCCAATTACCACTATATCGAGATCAAAAGCGACTATTCGGACCTGCCGCAGCGGCTGCAATACTATATCGATCATCCGGAAGAAGCGGAGGCGATCGCCCGCCATGCCCACGAATACATTTCACAGTTCCGCGATAAAAAGCGGGAACGGCTGATCTCGTTGTTGGTCATGCAGAAATATTTCCGCTGTACGGGGCAATTGCCATAATCCGGTTCCGGGCGGACACGGATATATTTATCCGGTTACTGCAATTGTTTGTCAGGTGTTTTCGAGGCGGGCGTTTTTCAGGAGCGTCCGGAACTTTCCGGAACGTCGGGCGCAGCAGGCGCATCCGGAGCGGTACGGCGTGCGGCTTCGAGCGCTTCGGCTTCCATCTGGGCCCGCGATTTACTGCGGTTGACCAGGTAGACTCCCACGAAAACCAGCAGGATCGCCGCTCCCTTGGTCGGCGTGAACCGGTCCATTCCCCACAGTACGGCGAGCATCGATGCGACGATGGGTTGCAAATAGCAATACATCGTGACGAGCGTCGGGCGAAGCCGGTGTTGTCCGATGGGTACCAGCAGGTACGAGAGGAAGGTCGCGCCGAAAACGATAAAGGCCAGATCGGCGTAAACGGCTGTCGGGAGAGTCGTGAAGTTTATCGATGCGAGGCCGTTGTACGAGAAGGGAATACAGCAGATCGCCGCATAGGTAAACATCCATTTCATCAGTGTCACGGGCGAATAGCGCCCGATCAGGTCTTTGAAGACGACGCAATAGGTCGCGAAACAGAGTTCGGCCATCAGGCAGAGGATATTGCCTGTCATGCCGCCGGCATTCTCCCCTGTGTGGGCGGCATCGGCGCTGAGAATCAGGATCAGCGCGCCGACGGCTCCCATGAAGATACCCATCACCTTTTTCGAGGTGATGGGCTCTTTGAGGTAGAGCGCGGCAAGGATCATCGTAATGATCGGCGTGGTTGTCGTGACGACCGATGCGTCGATCGGCGAGGTCAGCGACACGCCGGTGATAAAGAACCCCTGGTTCAGCGTGACTCCGAACAACGATGCGAAAAAGAGCAGGGCCAGGTCATGCGGGGTGACATGTTCGCGGCGGGTAAACAGCGACAGGATCCAGAACGCTGCCGCGGCGCCGACCATCCGCAAAGTGGTGAGCGACAGCGGACCGACCAGACCGCTTTGCAATACGGCTTTCGACAGGGGCGACATGACACCCCAGAGCAGGTTGGCCCCGAGCATGGCCAGATGGCCGGTATACATCCCTTTCGACTGCATAGACGATCTGTTTAAATTCTTTAATTGGGATTCCTCTGATCCCCTGAATTTTTTTTAAATTTTCCGGGTGTACGGAGAAATCCCATTTTTGTACATATCCCTGTGCAAAAGTACTGTTTTTCCGCTTCGGGTGTCTGACTCCGGATCGGTTGCTGAAATAAAAGCAAAAGCAGCCTTTTAGGGGGCTGCTTTTGGCATGGAACCGAATGGTTGTCGACCGGTTATCGCCGTGTCGAAACGGTTGTGTCGAAAAACGGGTACGTGTGTGCGTTCATTTTGCCTCTTAACGGTTTGCCGTTTGGGTGGGATTTGCTTCCCCTACGTTCCATACGGCGAATTTGGCAATTTCGACCGGTTCTGCCGCGGCTTTCGTACAGCGGAAACGCAGTTTGTCGGTCACGACGGGTACGATCCGGTCGATCTTTTTATGTCCGATCGTCTCGAAACCGGGCGAGGCGTTATAGCCCTCGGGGCAGTATTTGAACCGGTTGGCCGGGACAACGGCCTGCCATTTGCCGTCCACGAACGCTTCGAGCGTGTAATTGGCAACTTTTTGTCCGTTGGCAATGTTTTCCATCAGCATCACATGGTCGATCCTGCACGGCTTTTCCCAGGTGAGTTCCACTTCACTGCCCGGTTGTGCGGTTTCGGTTTCGGCGATGAAAGGCCCGTAGAACAGTTTGCGGATCGTATCGCCCCATGCTTTCGCATCGGCTACCGTTTCGGCGGGAATCAGTCCCTGCCTGTCGGGGGGCAGGTTGATGATCAGGTTGGCGCCGAGGCCGACCGAGCGGTAGTAATTTTCGATCCGGTCGTCCATCGGCATCGGGAGCTGCGGCCCGTGCCAGAACCAGCCGCCGTGGTTGAACATGTCGGCCGTCGGAGCCTCCAGGCTACGCCAGAACTGGCCGTTCGGGTGACCGACGATCTTGTAGGTCTCCAGCAAACCGTATTCGTTGGGGCCTTCGGGTTCGTCGACCCGTTCCGCAGCCCGTGAGTTGTTCGTGCTGTCCATCGTATAGACAGGATTCCAGGAAGGATAAACGACCGTGCCCTTTTCATTGCCCGGTGAGCGGACATCGGGGCCGGTCAGGATGCATTCGGGCTGTAATTTCCGGATCGCGGCGGTAACGGCCGGACAGTTTTTCTTTTCACTCCAGTGGTCCATCCATATCTGGTAGATGGGACCGTAGTCGGTCAGCAGTTCGGTGATCTGGTCCACTTCCAGCTGGCGGTATTTTTGGACGAATGCCGAATCCTGCCAGCGCAGATTCGTAATACTGTCCCACACTTTCCCCCACTCGACCGGCCGGTCCTTGGGTTGGAATATTTCGTGTCCGTTGTAGTTCGGGGAGAAATAGAGTCCGGGTTTGATCCCGTGGCGGCGGCACGCCTCGACGAACTCTTTGACGACGTCGCCCCGGCCGTTTTTCCACGGTGAGTTGCGTACGCAGTATTCAGTGGTCTTTGTGGGCCACAGGCAGAAACCGTCTTCGTGGCGTGCCGTCAGTACGGCATATTTCGCACCGAGGCTTTTGGCCGCTTCCATCCACTGGTCGACATCCAGTTTCGTCGGGTTGAAATCGGCCGGCGTAGCCGTACCGTCGCCGTGCTCGGCTCCGGTGAAGGTGTTGGTCGTAAAATGAAAAAATGCGCCGATTTCGTTGTTCATGAAATCGATCTGTTGGGGCGACGGGGTAGCCAGTTTGATTTCGGCTTTGTTGTTAGGCCCGGAGCAACCCGCAAGAGCCAAAAATGCAAGCAATGGCAGGAATCTTTTTGTCATGGTCTGTCAAAGAGGTTTGAGTTCGGATGAATGAATATCGAAAAATGACCGGGGGAGCATCGTTTGCGAATATAAGGAAATAATATGTAAAAATCTCCCGGGACTTTACGGGCCCGGGAGATTCTCGCAGTGTAATCGTGTGTAAAGTCAGATGTTACGGTTTTTTGCTGCCGGGTTATAAAGCGGCGAGGGATCATTGTCTTCGGAAGCGGTGGGTGATGTCCCGCAAGCTTCCGCCGGGATCCACTTTGTAAAGCCGTTGGTTTGTCGTCGGTGCGCGCAGGCCTCCGAGCTTTTCGATGTACGGACCGAGCTTGAGGTATTCGATGCCCTCGGTGGAGAAGCCTTCGGGGAGTTCGCTCCGGCCCGAATACCAACCGACCTTGACCGGCGTTGTTCGCTGCGTATGCAGGAACCTGGCGATGCGCTTTATACCGGCCGGGTCTCCGTCGCCCCCCATCAGGCAGACGCAGGTGACCGCACCGCGGTATTTCTCGAGCAGCGCTTCCAATACCTCCTCGGTGAGCGGCTCGCCGGTGTCGTCCCTCAGCTGCGGACTGTGGCATCCCGGACAGCGGTTCGGACAGTTCGTCAGCGAAATCGCGAGGGTTACCTCGTCGGGAATCTCCTGGAAGACGATGTCGTAACCGGCGTATTTAAGCATGGCCGTAGTAACGTTTGGCTGCCTCCACCTGACGGCTTTGCGAGAAATTGCTGACCCGCTTCATATAGCCGATCACGCGCGTCAGGTAATCGACGTTCTTGCTCTGGCATTCGGGGCATGCCTTGAGGTAACGTTTGTCGATATGGCCGCAGTCGTTGCAGACCGTATTGGGAATGTTGAAGGTGAAATAGTTGCAGCCCTCCTGCGCGGCTACGCGCAACAACTGGCGGTACTGCTCCTGGCTCAGGTGCTCTTCGAGGTTCATGTGCAACGCTGAACCGCCGGTCAGGTGTTCGATGTATTTGCGGCCGTGCAGCCGGAATTTGTCGATTACATTCAATGACGCATCTTCGACGCGGTAAAAATAGCTGTTGTAGCAGTCGCGCGGTACGACGTAGCCGTCTTCGCGATCCCATTTCGCATGTTTCACGCCGACGTTTTCGGCCGGGATCATTTCGCAGTTGAACATCACCTCCTTGCTTCGGTATTTCTTGTTATACCGTTCGATCAGCCCGAGTACCTCCTGTACGAAAGCCGTATAGCGCGGGTTGTCGTTGATCTCGATGCCGAGCGCTTCGGCGGCCTCTACCAGTCCGTTCACGCCGATGGTCAGGTATTGGCGGTCCATGTTGATGTAGCCTGCGTTGAACAGCGGCAGCATCCCTTTGTTGTAAAGATCCTTGAGGTTTTCGTTATAGGCCATTTGCACCTTGTGTACCAGGTCCACCACCCCTTCGAGGAACGAGAGGTGCGGCAGGCCGGCGTTGGCCGCATGTTGGATACAGCGGTTGAGGTTGATCGTCAGCACGCTTTTCGATCCGGTCGAAACGCCACCGGCGCCGAGCGTATAGCTGAAACCGTTGTCCTGAATCTCGTTTCGCAGGCGGCAGCAGCTGCTCAGCGAGTCGGCGTTGTCGCTCATGTAGGTGAAGAACGAATGTCCTTCCGCATACATTCTGGCGGTGATGTTTCCGTATTCTTTGTCCAGTACGTCGCCGTCTTTCGACAGCAACGCCATCGTCTCGACCGGGAAGGTGAGCACGGCTTTGGTGCGCTCGGCGTTGAACCACCGCATGAAGCGCTGCTGGAGCCAGTTGAGCGAATCCCAGTCGGGTTTGTCCCCGTCCGGGAAAACGAAATTGCCGAACAGGCTTTCGAAATAGTATTTGTCGTAATAGGCGATGTTCCAGAAGACCGCCTGGAAATTGCGTGCGCCGGTGGGTTGGTTGATCGAGTAGACGATCTGTTCGAAACAGTCGGTGATTACCTTGTCGAGCGTACGCTGTTTTTTCGAGAGGTCGACCACCTTGTCGGCCCGCAGGAAATAGTCGTTTCCGTACTCCTTCCCGATGAAGTAGTTCAGGTACATTAAAAATTCCGGAGTCGCACAGGCGCCGCTGAGCATGCTCGAAACCATGAAAACCATGTTGATGAAGCCGCCGCAGAACGATTTGAGGTTGGTCGGGCGTGTCGAGTTGCCGCCGATCGACAGCGTGCCGCTCAGCAGCCACGGGTACATCGTGATGCTCGCACAGTAGTTTGCGAGGCTCGTCTCGTCGTTTTTGTAGATGAAATGACGGTTCAGCAGGTCGAGGTACTTGTCCGACACCTCTTTGCCGTACATTTGCTTGATTTTGTCGGTCAGCAGCTTGCGGTTCAGGCGGATGAAGTTCGACTTGGGGAGTTCGCCGATCAGCGTGGCGATGTTCTTGTTCTCTACGTTCGCATTCGCGTCGTATTTGCTGCCGGTAGCCGGGTTCGTCGCGTTGCAGTAGTCGATCAGGAAACGGAGCTTGTCGCGTACTTCCCGGTCTTCGAAACGTTTTTGGCGGTAGATCATGAATGATTTGGCCACGCTGAAATACTGTTCCGCCATCAACGCCACTTCGACCTGGTTCTGGATCTCCTCGACGGTCATGCCGTTCGAGATGTTGAGCCGCGAGAGGACGCCGGTCATCGTCTCCTGCGTGGCGAAACTGCCTACTGAAAGAAAAGCTTTGGCAACGGCGCTTTTGATTTTGTCGATCGAGAATGCTTCGCGCTTCCCGTCGCGCTTGGTAATGTAGATTTCTGTATTCATCGCGGTATATTTTTGTGGTTTTTTGGCCGTTTTACCCAGTGGAGCTGCCGGTATAAAGCGATGAACAGAAGAAGAGAATGAAGGATACGGTCTCTATTCTGTCGCCTTTCGCCCGAAAGCTACGAATGGAAGCGCCGGCAGGTCTTCTGACTTGTTCCGGAAGGTACGCCTTCCCGCCGCGATAAGCGGCAGTGGCTCAAGAGGTACCGTCCATGAAAGGAACTTACAGCTACGGGGATAGTTCCTGATTTTCACAGGATTCCCTTTTAATCCGGGCTCCGCGTGAGGACGGAGCGGGAACCTAACGCTGGGATAAAAGTAGAACAATCTCCCGGGATGGGCCCGCTCCGGAAGAGGAAGTTATCAACAACTTATTTACGGGGAGTCGGGGCTGTCCTGCGCAATTCCTTTTGCCTGTGCGGGATTGCGTCGCGGAGGGGATTTTCCCGTATTTTTTCATAGGTATGTGCCGATCCCTGCCGAAAAATCCATAACTTTGAATTGCCGTAAAGCTGACAGCCGGCCGCTGCGGTTTCGCTAACCTGATTTTTATGAGCAAAAAACTGAACCTTGCCAAGCTGACGCCCGTGCTTTTCAGCTTTTTCGTGATGGGTTTCGTCGATATCGTCAACATATCGACCAACTACGTCAAACAGGACTTTGCACTGAACGATACGTGGGCCAATCTGATTCCGCTGCTGGTCTTTTTCTGGTTTGCGGTTATCTCGTTGCCGACGGGTATCCTCATGGGCCGCTTCGGGCGTAAGAACACAGTACTGCTGAGTGCTGCCGTTACGACCGTTGCCATGTTGCTGCCGTTGCTCGATTACAGTTTCCCACTGGTACTGACCGCATTCGCACTGTTGGGGATCGGCAATACGATCCTGCAGGTCGCGCTCAATCCGTTGCTGATGAATGTTGTCCCGGCCGACCGAGTAGCCAGCAGCCTGACGCTCGGGCAGTTCATCAAAGCGATCAGCTCTTTTCTCGGGCCGATTATCGTCGGCGTTGCGTCGGTGAGTTTCGGTAACTGGAAACTGGTCTTTCCGGTTTATGCCGCCGTGACGGTGCTGTCGTTCGTGTGGCTGCTGCTGATCCCGATTCCGGAGCAGCGTGAGAGTGCCGGGCAAAGCAGTTCGGCGGGGCGTATTTTTGCGATGCTCCGCGACCGGCGGATTTTGGTTTACTTCTCGGTGATCGTGCTGATCGTCGGCTATGAGGTCGGGTTGCTCACCACGATTCCGAAATACCTGACCGAACGCTGTGCGATTCCGCTCGACGAGGGCGGCCCGTTCGCCGGCAGCCTCTATTTTGCCGCCCGGACAATCGGAACGTTCGTAGGAACGATCATCCTGGCAAAAGTGGCCCCGCGGCGATTCTTCGCTATGACGATGTGTTTTGCCGTGGCAGGTTATGCCTTGCTGTTGCTGACCGGGGTGCCTTGGATTATCTATACTGCATTGTTCGTGATAGGACTCTCGGCGGCGAGCGTATTCGCGATCGCCTTTTCGCTGGCGATGCAGCACGATCCGGCCAAAGCCAATGAAATTTCGGCGCTGATGATTACCGGTGTTGCGGGAGGGGCGCTGGTGCCCCCGGTAATGGGTGTGATCGCCGACCATTCCGACCAGCTGGTCAGCCTGTTGGTACCGTTCGCCTGCCTGGTCTATATTCTGGGTGTGGCTGTCTCGATATTGAGGAAACAGAAAGCATAGGGAGTCGGTGGCGCATCCTTTTTCGGGATGCGGACCGGCTTGAAAAGACCAAATAATTTATGAGTACGATGGATACGATCCGCAGCGGCTTTGTCGAGGCGGCGCGGGTGTTGGAGCAATTTACGAACGACCGGACGGCATGGGAAGCCTTGGAACAGGCCGGCCGGCTGATGGTGGAGACGCTGCGCGGCGGCGGAAAGATCATCACGTGCGGTAACGGCGGTTCGATGTGCGATGCCATGCATTTCGCCGAGGAGCTGACCGGGCGTTTCCGCGGTAACCGGCGTGCGCTGGCGGCTGTGGCTTTGTGCGATCCGACACATATTACCTGCGTGGCGAACGATTACGGTTACGACTATATTTTTTCGAAGGGAGTCGAGGCGGTCGGCCGTCCCGGAGACCTGTTGCTCGGGATTACCACGAGCGGTAATTCGCGCAATGTGCTCGAAGCGGTGGCATCGGCCCGTTCGATCGGCATGAAGGTAGTCGCTCTGACCGGCAAAGGTGGCGGACAAATAGCGTCGGAATGCGACGTGGAAATCCGCGCGCCGAAGAGCGAATTTTCAGACCGGGCCCAGGAGATTCATGAGAAGGTGATTCACTCGCTGGTTCATTATATCGAGTTGGAACTGGGGCTTGCCTAGCGCTGTCCGGTATTGGAAAATACCAGATTTTGGTTGCGTACACGAAGCAATGTCGGAGCAGCGCGTTGCAGGAGGTGTTGAAAACAGCCTTTAATTATAAGAGTCAGACTCTCAATTATACACGAGCAATGGAGTATGTAGCGGGAATCGACATCGGCGGGACCAAATGCGCGGTAGTGCTGGGTCGTAGGGCCGGGAACGGCGAGATAACGATTTTGGATAAAAAGGCGTTTCCGACCGGGAGGCGTCCCTATTCCGAAGTTTTGGACGAATTTTTTGCGACCGTAGAGGAGATACTGTCCGCACAAGGCGTGAAAGTGTCACAAGTGGTCGCATTCGGCATCAGTTGCGGCGGTCCCCTCGACAGTAAGCGCGGGGTCATCATGTCTCCGCCGAACCTGCTGGGGTGGGACGATGTTCCGATCGTGCGCCTGTTCGAAGAGCGTTTCGGTGTGAAAACCGGTGTCCAGAACGATGCGAATGCCTGTGCGCTGGCCGAATGGCAGTTCGGGGCGGGGTGCGGGGCGCAGAATATGATTTTCCTGACGTTCGGGACCGGCATGGGAGCGGGATTGATCCTCGACGGACGGTTATACAGCGGCACGAACGACATGGCGGGAGAAGTCGGCCATATGGCGATGCGTCCGTTCGGACCGGTCGGCTACGGCAAAGCCGGGTCGTTCGAGGGCTTTTGCAGCGGCGGCGGTATTGCCCAACTTGCACGGAGCCGGGCGATGGAAGCATTGCAGATGGGCGGCGGCGTGGGCTATTGTCCCGATCCGGCTTCGCTCGATGGCATTACGGCCCGCAGTGTGGCCGAAGCGGCACGGCAGGGCGACCCTGCGGCGTTGGAGGTATACCGTACCAGCGGTGAACTGCTCGGCGAGGGGCTTTCGATCCTGATCGACGTGCTGAATCCCGAAACGATCGTGATCGGCAGCATTTTCGCCCGGGCGCATGACTTGCTTTGGCCTGCGGCCGAGTCGGTGATCCGCCGGCAGTCGCTTTCGTATGCCCGTGAGGTGTGCCGGGTGGTACCGGCGGGACTCGGCGAACAGATCGGCGATTATGCCGCCCTTTCGGTCGCAGTCTATACGGCTTCGCAGCGGTAGGGAACCTGTTTCGGACCCCTCTGTGGAACGGACATAAGTGTTATTTGGAGATGATGTCCTGTGGAAAAAGGCAGTGGAGCAACCGGTCGTGAAGACGTACGGGTGTCCTGAAAGGGAGGATGATTGAAGAGAGGAAGAATGATCGAACATACTAACTTATATCCCCAACGAAAATGAAGACCAGTGTAAAGATTGCGATTGTCGTGGTAGCGGCCGGAGCCGTAGGGACGGTAGCCTACAAACTGGCGAACCGTCTGCCGTCGCCCGACCAGACTGCGGAGATGCAGGTGCAGCAGATCCTCGACGATGGAGGATGCCTCAGCTGCCACAGTGAAAATCCCGACTTGCCGTTCTATGCCTCGTGGCCGGTGGCGGGCAATATCGTGCGCAGCGATGTCGAAAAAGGGCATCGGCAGGCTGATTTGGGTGCAGCGTTTGCGGCGCTTGCCGAAGGACGGCCTGTCGATGAGGTTTCCCTGGCCAAGATGGAAAAGGCGATCAGCGACGGCAGTATGCCGGTTGCCAAATATTACCTTGTGCACTGGGGTTCATCGATTACCGATGCGAAAAAGGCCAAGTTGCTGCAGTGGATTCATGACCATCGCGTTGCCAATTACAGCAATCCGGCCACCGCTCCGCGTTTTGCAGGTGAACCCGTGCAACCACTGCCCGATTCGTTGCCGACCGACGCACGCAAGGCGGCGCTCGGCGAGATGCTTTACAACGATCCGCGCCTGTCGTCCGACAATACGGTTTCCTGCGCTTCGTGCCACGGCTTGCATACGGGCGGTGTCGATAACAGGCGTTATTCCGAAGGCGTGAACGGTTCGCTCGGAGGGGTGAATGCACCGACCGTTTTTAATGCGGCGTTGAATTTCGAGCAATTCTGGGACGGCCGTGCGCACACTCTGGCCGATCAGGCCGGCGGTCCCCCGCTCAATCCGGTCGAAATGGCCAGCACCTCCTGGGAACAGATTATCGGAAAGCTCAAAGCCGATCCCAAGTTTACCGCAATGTTCCTGAAGGTTTACCCCGGGGGCTACAGCGGCGAAGCGATCACCGAGGCGATCGGCGAGTACGAGAAAACGCTCATCACACCGGACAGCCGTTTCGATCTCTACCTAAAGGGCGATTCGACGGCGATTACCGCGCAGGAGCAGCACGGATACGAACTGTTCAAAGAGAACCGCTGCGCGACCTGTCATGTCGGGCCGCTGTTGGGAGGACAGTCGTTCGAATATATGGGGTTGGCGCAGGACTATTTTGCGGCGCGCGGGGAGGAGATGACCGAAGAGGACAACGGCCGTTTCAAACAAACGCAAAAAGCTTACGACCGCCACCGGTTCAAAGTCCCGGGACTGCGCAACGTGGCGCTGACCTTTCCGTATTACCACGACGGAACGCGTGAGACGCTTTCCGAAGCGGTGGACGATATGGCCCGCTTCCAGGTCGGCAGGCAACTCAGCGCACAGGACCGTGACGATATCGTGGCTTTCCTCGGTACGCTGACCGGGAAATTCCGGGGACGGGAGCTGACCAATCCCAATGCCGGGACAGTTGCGGGGGTTGTTCGCTCGGAAAACCAACAGCAATAAACGGCAGCTATGCGCCGTGCGGCTATCCCCGATGGATGGCCGCTGCTGTCCGGGAACTTCTGTACCCGGGGAGACTGATACTCGAAACCGATACTAATCCAAACCGATAAACGATGACAAACATGTTCAGACAAACGCTCACGATGCTGTGCGGAGTGTCGCTTATTTCTGCGGCGGGTTGCGTGCACCATCCCGACCTGAACGCGCCGCAGGAAGAACTCACCCAATATGTCCGCCCGTTGGTGGGCACCGCGGGTTTCGGGAATACTTACCCCGGTTCGCAAATCCCGTTCGGCGGTATCCAGATGAGTCCCGATACCGATTTCGATGATTACGATGTCGCTGCCGGCTATAAATACGACCATCCGACGCTGCTCGGTTTCAGCCTGACGCATCTCAGCGGTACGGGTATTCCCGACCTGGGCGATTTCCTCTTTATGCCGGGGGTGGGTGAGATCCGGTTCGATCCCGGGACACATGAAAATCCCGATGCGGGGTACCGGTCGCGCTATTCTCACGACCGGGAATGGGCCTCGCCGAACTATTACGGGGTCGATCTGCTCGATTACGGCACGAAGGCCGAAATGACTTCCGGCGTGCGCAGCGGAATCTTCAAATTCACTTATCCGCAGAGCGATAGCGCCTTTATTCTGCTTGATCTGAAACACACGCTCAAATGGCCCTGCGTGTGGGCGAATATCCGGCTCGAAAACGATTCGACGCTCGTCGGTTCGAAAATCGTCAACGGCTGGGGTCCCGAACGGCACGTTTATTTTGCCGCGACCTTCTCCAAACCGTTCAAGGCGATGGGTTTCCTGCAGGACAGCGTGCCGGTGCTTTACAATACGAAGCGTTTCCGCAGCAGCCTCGAAGCGTGGGGAAAGGATATCAAGGCCTGGATGACGTTCAGTACCGCAGCAGGGGAGCCGATTTATGTCCGGACGGCCGTGTCGGGCGTCAGCACGGCCGGAGCATTGAAGAACCTCAGGGAGCTCGACGGCGAAACATTCGAATCGTTGCACCGGAAAGGGGTCGAGAAATGGAACAAGGAGCTGAATAAGTTTCAGGTCACGGCCTCGCAGGCTGATAAGGAGACTTTCTACACGTCGGTATACCACGCTTTCCTGCATCCGTTTATCTTCCAGGATGCCGACGGCCGGTTCCGCGGGTTGGACAAGAATATCGAAAAGGCGAAGGGATTCACCAACCTGACTACCTTCTCGCTGTGGGACACCTACCGTGCGCTGCATCCCCTGTTCTGTCTCGTACAGCCGAAGGTCAATGCCGATGTGGCCAATTCGATGCTGGCCCATTACGACAAGAGCGTTGAAAAGATGCTGCCGATCTGGTCGTTCTATGGTAACGAAACATGGTGTATGATCGGGTATCATTCCGTGTCGGTGTTGGCCGATATGATCGTCAAAGAGGTTCCGGGCTTCGATTACGAACGTGCGTTCGAGGCGATGAAGACCACTGCGATGAATCCGCATTACGATTGCCTGCCGGAGTACGATTCGCTGGGCTGGGTGCCGTTCGACAAGGAGAAGGAGTCGGTGTCGAAGACGCTGGAATATGCCTATGACGACTATTGTATCGCACAGGCGGCTAAAAAGCTCGGCAAGACGGATGATTATGAATATTTCCTGAACCGGTCGCTTTCGTACCAGAACCTCGTCGATCCCGAGACCAAATACATGCGTGGGCGGGATATCAACGGCGGCTGGCGTACGCCGTTCGCGCCGATCGCTTATCAGGGACCCGGTTCGGTCAATGGCTGGGGAGATATCACCGAAGGTTTTACGCTGCAATATACCTGGTATGTACCGCATGATGTGCAGGGTTATATCAACGAAGCGGGGCGCGACCTGTTCGAAGCGCGGCTCGATTCGCTTTTCGTGATCGAGATGGACGAAAACATCCCCGGTGCGCATGACATTTGGGGCCGTATCGGCGGGTACTGGCACGGTAACGAACCGTGCCACCAGATCATCTATCTTTACAATTACCTCAACCGGCCCTGGGATTGCCAACGCTGGATCCGGTATGTGATCGACCATTTTTACGGGAATGAGCCGGGGTCGCTCAGCGGCAATGACGATTGCGGACAGATGTCGGCCTGGTACATTTTCAACTGCATGGGCTTCTATCCGACCGCCCCGTCGAGCAATATCTACAACATCGGGTCGCCTGCGCTCGAAGCCGTCACGATGCGCCTCGGCAACGGGCACCAGGTGAAAGTGACTACCGAGAACTGGTCGAAGCAGAACGTTTATGTCGAGAAGATGCTACTGAACGGCAAAGAGTACGACAAGTCGTATATCACTTACGACGATATCCGCGACGGAGCGGACATCCATTTCGTAATGAGCGGCCAGCCGAACAGGCAGCGTGCCGTTTCCGACCGGAGCATGCCGCCGTCGCTTTCGAAAACGGGGGAGACGCTCCGGTATCGGAACAAGTAGCGTTGCTGTAAAGGTTTTATGGACCGCCGATCGGACGAAAAGGTTTGCGGGACATAACCGATACGGGTTAAAGGCCGGTGGGATTATCATATTCTTGCCGGCCTTTATTGTTTTAGTTTTATGACGTTTTCGTTTTCCGGAAAGCTCCTGGACGAGCTCTGAGGGCGGCTTTTCGGGTTCCGGCTTGCGTTTTCCCGTTTATTTTTCCTAAATTTGTAAACCTTGCGCCTTTAAGGGGCGCTTCCCTAACTGCCGGGTGGAATTTCCGGCGGTTGAGTACGTTTTTTTAGAATCCCATGTCATCATCCCAAACGAAGAAACCCCGCAAAAACAGACGGAAAATAGTTCTGTTCACCCTGTTCGGCGTGGCTGTCGGGGTCAGCGTTACGATTGCGCTGAACCGGGTCTACATGAAGACTTCGACCGATGAATACTGCATGTCCTGTCATGTGCACGAAGCCGCCGACAAAAGTTGGAAACTCTCTGTGCATCACAATTCCAAAAGCGGTGTGACCACCGGTTGCGCCGAGTGCCACCTGCCGCCTAAAGGCAGTGCGAACTATTTCTTTACGAAATTGCGTTCGGGAGCGAAAGATGTCTGGTCGTACTTCTTTAAAGATACCGAGAAGATCGATTGGGAAAGCAAGGGACAGCTCGAGTATGCACAGAAGATCGTCTTCAACGAATCCTGCAAGGAGTGCCACCGGCAGTTGTTCCCGGCACGCCTGACCGACGAAGGGGTAACCGCTCACCTCTATTACGAGGAAAATGAGGAGAAACTCGGGTTGCAATGTATCAGCTGCCACCTTGATGTGGGCCATTACGATCCCAACTACAAACATGCTAAGATGCAGGGGGTGCCGCAGACCGCAGCAAAAGGCGACCCGTTCACCGCTCCGGCCGAAGTGACGGCTTTCGAGAATTTCACCGAGCGGATTCCCGGCACTACTGTATCGTTCGGGATGAAAGCGATTCCCGGCGGCTCGTTCCGTATGGGCAGCCCCCCCGACGAGCCGTTCCGCCGCGAGGATGAAGGGCCGGTCCGCAATGTGACCCTTTCGTCTTTTTTTATCGGCGAAGCTGAAGTGACCTGGGATATGTACTGGGCGTTCTATGCCGAGACGATGTCTGAGGGACGGACGCCGCCCGAACTGGTTTATGCGAACAATTCCGATCCGGATGTAGATGCGATCAGCGGCCCGACCCCCCCCTTCGGGATTCCCGACCAGGGCTGGGGTGGCGGCGACCGGCCGGCCATTACGATGACGCATTATGCCGCAGAGACGTTCTGCCAGTGGTTGTCGAAAAAAACCGGCAAGAAATACCGGTTGCCGACTGAGGCCGAGTGGGAATATGCAACCCGTGGCGGCACGGAAACGCCCTATTTCTTCCCGGGTGATCCGAAAAAATTCTCGAATGAGGGCTTTTGGCGCAAGCTTTTCAAAGCCGATACGGCCGGAATCGCGCGTTATGTCGTCTATGTCAACGACAGTAAGAATCGTACAGAAGAACCCTCGGCTGTACAGCCTAATCCGTTCGGACTGAAAAATACGCTCGGCAATGTGATGGAATATTGCGCGGACTGGTACGCTCCGGACGCTTACAGTAAGATGCCCGATGGCGCGGTCGACCCGAAAGGGCCTGCCGGGGGTGAGGAGCATGTAGTGCGCGGCGGCGCCTTTACCGACGATGCTTCGGTACTGCGCTCGGCGGCCCGGAGCCATACCCGGCACAAGGAGTGGCTCAAAACCGATCCGCAGCAGCCGCAGAGTATCTGGTGGTATTCGGATATCCGTGCGATCGGTTTCCGTGTCGTGTGTGAATACGACGATCCTGCCGGAACGACGGAGCTGAAGTAATCCGGGTTTTATGTTTCACGGCCCGGTGCGGAACTAAGCGTATGCGAATCGTTATCTGGATCCGTCCCGGTCCCCAGGCGCCGACCGATAAGAATGATTGAACCTACTAACGATAAACTTTAAATTACGATTGAACCATGAGCGAAAAGAACAAAATCAGCCGTCGCGAGTTTCTCTCCTATTCGGCTATGGCCGGAGCTATCGGTGCGTTGGGCGTTACGCCGCTACTGAGTGCCTGTTCCGATGATAAGGGCGGTAAAAATGCCGCGCTGAGGGACGCCGGTTCGGTTTATATTCCCGAATTGCCCGACAAGGCTGTGGACGGTAAACCCCTGAAAGCGGGCCTTATCGGCTGCGGCGGTCGCGGAACCGGTGCCGCACAGGATTTTCTCAATGCCGCCGACAACGTTACGGTCGTGGCATTGGGCGATGTCTTCCCGGACCGGGTCGAAAATGCGCGTAAAGAGCTTAAAGAAAAACATAATATCGAGATTGCCGCTGAAAATTGTTTCGTCGGATTCGATGCTTACCAGAAGGTGATCGACTCGGGTGTGGATGTCGTGATTATCGCGACGCCGCCGCTGTTCCGGCCGACGCATTTCAAGTATGCAACTGAGAAAGGCGTGCACAGCTTTCTGGAGAAACCCATTGCGGTCGATCCGGAAGGTTACCGCATGATCATGGCGACGGCCAAACAAGCCAATGCCAAAGGATTGTGCGTTGTGACCGGTACGCAGCGGCACCATCAGCGTGCCTATGTCGAATCTTTCAAGAAAATCGTACTTGACGGCATGATCGGCGAGATTACCGGCGGTAACGTCTACTGGAACCAGTCGATGCTGTGGTATAAAACGCGCCAACCGGGTTGGTCGGATATGGAGTGGATGATTCGGAACTGGGTAAACTGGAAAGCGATGTCGGGCGACCATATCGTCGAACAGCATGTGCACAACATCGATGTTTTCCTGTGGTTTTCGGGCTATAAACCGGTTTCGGCTACCGGTTTCGGCAGCCGCCAGCGCAGGATTACCGGGGATCAGTATGACAACTTCAGCATCGATTTCGTCTGTGACAACGGCGTGCATTTCCACAGCATGTCGCGCCAGATCGACGGGTGTTCGAACAATGTGAGCGAATTCCTGCAGGGAACCAAAGGAACCTGGGAGAGCGGCGGCGGCGGTTCGGGCGCCTGCGTGATCAAGGATTTGGCCGGTAATGTGCTTTGGCAATACGATCTCGAAGCCGAGAAGGCCGCGCACCAGCAGAATAATCCGTATGTCCTGGAGCACGTGAACTGGATCAGCTGCATTCGTCAGGGGACGCCGATCATGCAGGCAGAGGAGACGGCTGTGTCGAACCTGGCTGCGATTATGGGCCGCGAGTCCGCTTATACGGGCAAGACGGTCACTTGGGATGAAATCAGCGCCGCTTCGTTGAATTACATGCCTGAAAAACTGGAACTCGGCCCGATGGATATGGGCAAATACACTGTTCCGGTGCCGGGCGAAGCCAAAAAGGCATAAACGGATATTCCCGCAGCTGAGGTCGGGAACGACGTCGGGGATATCCGGAAACAAAGGATAAAAGCCTTGTCGACGAGTTCAACCGGTTAATGAGTTCACCAAGGTGTCGTTTTGTCCCGGAACTCGTTGAGGTTGGGGATCCGCGAGACAGGCGTCGTCTGTTAAAATTGATAAAACGAGGCGGGCCACACCCGTATGGAGATGAAAGTGATCGACGAAACGTTGCTGGATACAACGACGCGTAATGCCGAAGAGAGTCCACGGCTGCGGAAAAACTACAATTTTCATAAGAGTGAAAGTGACCCGGTCAACTGGATGCTGAACGGTCTGCAACGCGGGACGTTCGTGCAGCCGCACCGGCATCTCGCCCCCGAGCGGGATGAAATGGTGGTCGTCTTGCGGGGCCGTGTCGCGTCGTTCGTTTTCGATGAGGCAGGGAATGTCACCCAAAAGGCTGTGATTGATCCGCAGGCGGGAACTTATGGGTTTCATATCCCGGCCGGAGAATGGCATGGCCTGTTGGTCCTTCAGGACGGTACGGTGGTTTACGAGGTGAAGCAGGGGCCTTTCGCTCCGTTGACGCCCGGGAATGTGGCTCCGTGGTCGCCTTCTCCGGACGATGCAGGGGCGGTTACCCGGTTTCTCGAAAGGTTGGAAGCGGAGCTGGAATAAAGGTTGGAATATTTGATTCCCCGGCGGCATGGCTGTTTTGCGGGGAAAATCGGAAATTCTCGGAACGGCTTTATCACGGGACGGTCGGCAGGCGTGCAGGAAGGATCGTAGGGTAGTTTCGCGCAATTGGGGCTCCGAAAAGTGTTCGTCCGGCAGTATCCGGTATATGGCTACGGGGAACAGAGAGTAAACGATAAAAACAAAAGATATGGACAGACGGGATTTTTTACAGAAAACGTTGGTGGGAGCTGCTGTGGCGGCAGCGGCGCCGTGGAATCTCCTCGCACGGCCGTACCCGCAGGGGGAAGGCTTGGGTAAACCCGGGGAGAGCAATCCGCTCAGGTTGTCGTTTCAGGAGAATACCGCGCCGGGCGAAACGCTCGCCGAGCGGCTGGACTATATGGAAGCACACGGTGTAACGGGGTTTGAACCCGGCGGCAAGGACCTGTCGGCACGCGTGGGTGAACTGAAACAGGCTCTTCGCGGTCGTAACATCAGTGTCAGCGCCATTTGTGCCGGGTTTTCCGGATTTATCCTCTCGGAGCAACCCGAGGTGCGGGCCGAATTCGACCGTACGATGCGTGAAATCATTGCGGCGGCAGGAGAGCTCGGTTCGACAGGCGTAATTATGGTGCCTGCATTTAACCACCAGGTTCCCGTGATGCCGCACACTCCCCAGACGCGTGATTATCTGGTTGAACAGCTGCGCAAGTTGGGTGACTATGCCCGCGAGCAGGGTACGACTGTGATTCTCGAACCGCTGAACCGCAAGGAGGCACACTACTTGCGCCAGGTGGCCGATGCGGCGTCTATCTGCCGTGATACCGGCAGCCGCGGAGTCTGCTGCATGGGCGATTTCTGGCACATGACCGCCGAGGAGACTTCCGATTACGGGGCGCTTTGGTCGGGGGGCCGCTACCTGAGACACATCCACATCGCCAGCCGCGGTACGCGCCAGATGCCGGGCGAGAACGGTGACAAGGACAATTATGTGGACGGTTTCCGTGCGCTTAAAGAGATGGCTTATCCTTATTACGTCAGTTTCGAGTGCGGCTGTGCAGGCGACCGTACGGTGAGTGTCCCGGCTGCATTGGAACTGATCCGCGAACAGTGGGCGAAGGCCTGACCTCCCGTAACAGTCGGGGGCTTACGTCTAAATAGCAGCGGTGACATCCGGAAATCGAAAGCCGCAAGACCGAATACCAATGATCCGATAGAAGCCTTTTCACAGCATGCTCAGACAACTGGCCGGACAGACCGCCATTTACGGTATCAGCAGCATCGTATCCCGGTTGCTGAACTACCTGTTGACCCCGTTCCTGACCCGGATCATGACCACGGGCGAGTACGGTGTGATTACCGATATGTACGCACTGATTCCGTTCGCGATGGTGGTGCTGACGATGGGGATGGAGACCGGTTATTTCCGCTTCGCCGGCAAAGCGGAAGGATTGCACGGGCGGCAGGAGGTCTTTTCGACGACCTGGGGGGCCGTGAGCGCCGTAGCGGTGCTGTTCGCCGCGCTCGGTATCCTCTTTACCCCGGAACTGTCGCGCGTGATGGATTATCCCGATCATCCTTCGTATATCTGGATCGTGGCGGTAGTAATCGCGCTGGATGTTATCACCGCAATTCCCTATGCGCGGTTGCGGCAGGAGAACAAAGCTAGATTGTTTGTAATCCTGCGGACTTTTTCCGTGGTACTGAACGTCGTCTTGGTCGTCTTTCTTTATGAGGGCTTGCCGAGACTGGCAGTCGGCGGCGGTTGGTGGGCATCGCTGTACGATCCTTCGTATGGAGCCGGGTATTACCTGGTCGCGAACCTGATTACGAGTTTCGTGACGCTGCTGTTGCTGTTCCCGGCCTACCGCGATTGTGTGCCCCGTATCCGCTGGAGACTGCTTCGGACGATCTTTATCTATTCGTTCCCGTTACTCGTGAGCGGTGTGGCCGGTGTGGCCAACCAGTTCATCGACAGGCAGATGATCAAATACCTGATGCCCCGGGGAGAGGCGATGGACGCGCTGGGGATCTACGGGGCCGTAGCGAAACTCGGTGTGATCCTGTTGCTGTTTATCCAAATGTACCGTTATGCGGCGGAACCGTTTTTCCTCGCCAATTTCAAAAAGGAGGATTTTTTGCGGGCGAATGCCGAGGCATTGAAATATTTTGCCATCGTGTCGGTCGCAATTTTCCTGCTCATCATGCTTTTCGCCGATGCGTTCGCCCTTTTTGTGGGGCCTGCATTCCGGCAGGGGATGTTTATCCTGCCGCTGATCCTGCTCGCGAACATCTTTTCGGGGATGACGCTGAACCTCAATTTCTGGTACAAACAGACGGGGGATACGCGTTTTGCGATCTGGATCACCGGAACGGGACTGGTCGTTACGGTGGGCCTGAACGTATGGCTGGTACCCGCGCTGGGCTATGTCGGCGCCGCATGGGGACGCCTCGGTTGTGAAACGGTGATGCTGGCTTTGAGTTTCTGGCTCAACAGCCGTTACTACCCCACCCCGTACAATGTGCGGCGCATCGGGGCCTATTTCCTGCTGGGCGGTGCGATCTACGGGATTTCCTATTTTACCGGGATGTTGCCTGCGGCCGCGAAATATTTGTTAAATTTGGGCCTGTTGACCGCATTTGCTGCGGTGGCCGTCCGGTGGGAGCATATTGATGTGAGATCGCTGGCTCGGTCGGTTCTAAAAAGAAGATAACGATGAAGGTGAAAGTGATCAACCGTTCGGCATACGGCCTGCCGCAGTATGAAACCGGACAGGCTGCGGGCCTCGATGTCCGTGCGAACATAACAGAGAGCATTACGCTCGGTCCGCTGGAGCGTGCATTGGTGCCGACCGGACTTTATGTGGAGTTGCCCGAAGGTTATGAGATGCAGGTACGGCCCCGCAGCGGTCTGGCGGCCAAGCACGGGCTTTCGCTGGTCAATTCGCCGGGTACGGTCGATCCCGATTACCGCGGTGAGATCAAGGTGATCCTCGTCAACCTGTCGAATACCCCGTATGAACTGAAACCCGGTGAACGGGTGGCGCAATTGGTGGTAGCCCGCTTTACGCGGGTCGAATGGGAGAGTGTCGAGGTGCTCGGCGAGACGGAGCGCGGCGCGGGCGGATTCGGTTCGACCGGGACAAAATAACCGGGACGCTTCCGGATCGAAGGTCGTCCCTCCTCTTTGTGGATTCATCGGGGGATGTCTTTGTTTTTTATGAAAATATAGAGTTTCTTCTGCAATAAGCCAAGTCAATAAAATGCAGTTCAAGGATGTGATCGGGCAACAGGAGGTAAAGCAGCGGCTCGTCGGCAGTGTCGACCGGGGCCGGATCAGCCATGCCCAGTTGTTTACGGGGGACGAGGGGGTCGGCGCCCTGCCGTTGGCCATTGCTTATGCGCAATACCTGAACTGTCCGCACCGTCACGACGGGGATTCGTGCGGAGTTTGTCCCTCGTGCCATCAGATCGGACAATTGGCCCACCCCGACCTCCATTTCGTTTTTCCGGTCAATACGCCTAAAGGAAAAAGTTCGTCCGAGAAGCCGCTGAGCAATCAGTTCATGCCTTTGTGGCGTGACCAGGTCGCCTCTACCGGCGGCTATTTCAACGAACAGATGTGGTACGAGACCATTGCGATCGATAACAAGCAGGGTAATATCAGCACGTTCGAGGCCGATGAAATTATCCGTGCCCTGTCGTTTAAGGCGTTCGAATCCGAATATAAGGTCGTGCTGATCTGGCTCCCGGAACGGATGAATGTGCAGGCGGCCAACAAATTGCTCAAAATACTGGAAGAACCGTGGGAAAAAACGCTTTTCCTGATGGTTAGCGAAGCGCCGGACCGGTTGTTACCGACGATTATCTCACGGACGCAGGGCGTAACCGTGCCGGCTGTTACCCAGGCCGACATGACCGGCTGGCTGGTGGAGCGGAAAAAGCTCTCTCCGGCCGATGCGGAGAAAATCGCCCGCCTTTCGCGGGGAAATCTGCTGGAGGCCGAACGTTGTCTGGAGGCGTTGGCTTCCGGAGAGAGTAACGAATCGTTCGAACTGTTTGTACAACTGATGCGGCTCAGTTATGAAGACCGTCACCTGGAGTTGCTGGAATGGGCCGAAACGGTCGCCTCGCTGGGAAGGGAAGAACAGAAGCGGCTGATGAGTAATTCGATCCGGTTGCTGCGCGCTAGCTACATGCTGACGGCCGGGATGTCCGAAATTTCGTTCCTGTTCGGCCGCGAGTACGAGTTCTGCAAGAAATTCGCACCGTTTGTCAACAATGCCAATATCGAAAGGTTGGTTTCGGAGATGGAATTGGTGATCCGGCAGGTGGGGCAGAACGGTAACCCGAAGATTATCTTTCCGCATTTCGCACTGACGGTAAGCAAACTGATCGGCCCGTTGAAGTGATGGCGCGCGTGATTTTGTTGACAGGGGGCAATCTGGGGGACGTGCGGGCGACGCTGGCCGGTGCCCGGCTCAAACTTGCGGAGCGCGTGGGAGCCGAAACGGCTGCCTCTTCGCTTTGGGAGTCCCCGCCTTGGGGATTCGAGGCGCCGGAACAGTTTCTCAATCAGGTTTTGATCTTCGAGACGGCTTTGGAACCTGAACATGTGCTCGATATTTGCCAGCAGATCGAGCGGGAGGCGGGGCGGATCCGTCCGCGAGCGGCAGACGGTATCGCAACCGGAACCGGATGCCAGGCCGGAGCCGGTTGTAATAAGACCGCAGGGGCGGATCATGAAGCGATGGGCAGGCAGTACGGTTCGCGTACCCTCGATATCGATATTCTTTTTTATGACGACCGGGTGATCGATACGCCCCGGCTGACGGTTCCTCATCCGCTGATGCAGCAGCGCGGTTTCGTATTGCGTCCCCTCTGTGAAGTGCTGCCCGGTTTTATGCATCCCGTGCTGCACAAAAGCGTACGGCAACTCCTCGACGAACTATCCGAATAAAGTAGAGCCGCACAGAGTGGGTAACGCTTCCGATCTATGAGTTAATCGGGATGTCGTTTCGGCTGCGTGCCTGTTATTCGGTTTTCTTTTTTACCTTTGCCGCCCTGTTCTGGAACCGACGCTTGTTTTCTGGCGTTGCGTCACGGACTGTTTGACCGATCTATTTTATATCAATACAATCGATTATGACGGATATTGTCGCACTGGCCGAAGCGAATCAGCGTAAGGCCCGGGAAGTTATTGCAAAACTGCGTGTGGTAGAGGCTTGGGAAGCCGTTGGGGCCGAAGCGCATCTGGTAGGTTCGCTGAGAACCGGTTTGTTGATGAAGCACCGCGACATCGATTTTCATATCTATTCCTCTCCTTTCAGACTCTCCGACAGTTTTGCCGCGATGGCTGCGCTGGTTGCCGATCCGGCCGTAAAAAGGTTTGAAGGGGCGAATCTTTTGCATACGCCGGAGGCTTGTGTCGAGTGGCACCTTTGGTATGACGACGGGGGTGAGGAGTGGCAGGTCGATATGATCCACCTGGTCAAGGGGTCGCGTTACGACGGTTATTTCGAGCGAGTGGCCGAACGAATCGAAGCGGTCATTACGCCTCGGCAGCGGGAAACGGTCCTGCGGCTCAAATACGAAACCCCCGACGATGAGAAGATCATGGGCATCGAGTATTATCTGGCCGTCATCCGGGACGGGATCGCCGATTATCCCGCCTTCGTGCAGTGGCGTAAGCAGCAACCGGCGGACCGGATTATCGAATGGATACCCTGACCGGGGCTATTCGTTCGATGGGAACAACGAGGAAATAACCGGGGGAGAATGTCCTCCCGGAGAAAAGGTTATCCATTTGCTCCGAATTATTAGGAGCCGGCGCGTTCCCGGTTTTCATTTGGTGTCGTCACTGAATCCAAGTGCGTTTTCAGACAATTCTGCGGCTGGCTGCATCGGTACGCAGGGTCATCGACCCGAGATCGATTCCGGTCAGTAATATGGCTCCGGGACGTTTACCGGGGGTAAAACTACCCGCCCAGGAGTCGATTCCGAGCGCTTCGGCTCCTGTGAGGGTTGCCCAGCGGATTCGGTCGTGTAACGAAATTTCGGGCAGCAGTTTCATTTCGCCGGGCATGGAGAGTGTTTCGTTGGAAGCGAGACTGTCCGTACCGATGGCTATACGAACCCCTTTTCTGTGGAGCAGGGTCGCCGGCGGATGCGCGCCTTCGATAAAATCATTCGAGCGCGGGCAGAGTACCCAGGTGACCCGGCCCGGTTCGAAGTGGCTCTCGATCCGGTCAATCACCTCTTCATCGACAAACGTATTGTGAATGAGCAGGATGTTTTTATCCGGGGGAACCGATGCGACAATCCTGCTGGCCGGAGATCCGTAACCGGCGAAATCGATCCCGACGCCTGATTCGAGGTTTCGGGCATGCAACCGCCCCCGGCCTTCGAACAGCTCCTGTTCGCCCGGGCTCTCCATAAAATGGATCGAGAGCGGATTGTCGCGGTGTGCGATTTCGCGGAAGGGTTTATCCTGCAACGAATAGGTCGAATGCGGTGTGGCCGAATGCGGTAGTCCCAGCCGTGCGGCTTCTGCGGCGACGGCATCCGTCTGGGAGAAATTTGTGGCCTGCAATCCGAAATATTCGATAAAGTTGTGGTAATAGACCGGACTCTTCTGCTTCAGCGGGAAGGTCGAAGCCCCGTTGCAGATGTCCCCCACCGCCGTAATACCCTCCTGATACATTTTTGCGTTCCAGTAGGCGGCTGAGGTCAGCCGTTCTTCGGGTGTCGCTTCGTGGCGCACCCGCGCGATACTGTCGGCGAAACCCGCAAATCCGCGACGGCGTTCGATTTTCCCGCGCAGGTAGGAGAGTTCGCTATGGCAATGTGCATTGACAAAGCCCGGAATCAGCACTCCGCTGAAGAACTCCACGCCCTCGCACGAATCGACCTGTTCGGAAGTTTCGATCTCAACGAGCGTTCCGTCCGGAGCGAACGACAGAATCGCCGAGGAGAGAAAGCCCTGCGGTGTCCAGACGTAATGGGACGATATTTTGCGTAAACGGCTCATGTGCGGATGGTGTGGATGGGATTTCTACGGCGGGTTTGAAAATGATCCGGCGCGTGACGGAGTCGATCGCCTGCTGTTGCGGGATGTAATGGGTCACCTGCAGTGAATCGATGGTGACGTTCGTGACCTGATTGGCCGCGATGGTCGTGTAGGCCGGGTAGATGTTAAGCCAGGAAGGGATACTGCCCGTTACGTTGACGGTGACGGTCTCTCTCCGGCGCTGTCCCTTTGTGTAGCTGCGGTAGGAATAATTACTTTTGTGTCCGGTGCTGTCGGAGAGGTGGTGCATGTATTGGACGTACGGGTTGCGGTCTGAGGTGTCCACCGCGTAGCTCCATTCGATCCTGTATTCTCCCGGTTCGACGGCCAGTTTGACGGTCGGTTTGTCCTCGGTCCGGCTCAGGCGCGTGTAGTGTTGCGGCAGCGAATCGAAATAGACCTGCTTTTTGAAAAGCTCCGCAGCGATCTTGTTCACGCTGTCGCGGCGTGCGATCGCGTCGAACCAGGGCCTTCCGCCTGCTTGCAGTGTGTCGAGGGCAGCTTGCAGTATGTCGGTGAATTTGACGCTTTTGCGTTTGGAAAGGTTTTCGATGGTAAACATGAAATCCTTGGGGGTGAAACCGTATTGTTCAAAAATGGGCGAATAGATGTCGATGCTGTCGCGGATGAACCGGTAATCGCCGTGGATGTCCCAATAGGCGTTTGCCAAAAACAGGTCGCCGACGATGGCCGTCAGTTTATCGTCCGGAATATTTTTGGGTTTGTCGCATGCCGCGAATACCAGCAGTGCCGCGAGCAGGCAGAACAGCCGTCTCATCTTCTTATGGAATGGTTTGGCGTATAAGGTTGTCATGGTCAGTTTCTTATTTCACTGCGCGGGATCATCGACAGCACCGTCAGTTTCGAGATCAGGTAGCTGACCGCCGTGAAGGAGATCGCGACGAGCAGCAGGTCGCTCAGGTGCACTTCCACCGGGTAAGCGTCAATGAGGAATGTCTGTCCCGAGAGTTTGAGCCATCCCCAGTGCTGCTGGGCCAATGCGAGTGCGACGCCCAGGATCATGCCCCCGACCGCACCGATACCGTAGACCAGCATGCCTTCTGTAACGAAGATTTTGCGGAGCAACGGGATGTCGGCACCCATTGTCAGCAGCGTGTGCATATCTTTGCGTTTATCGATGATCAGCATGACCAGCGAGCCGATCAGTGAGAACGAGGCGACGATCAGTACGAGTAGGATGATGAAATAAATACCCCATTTCTCGTACATCATGATGCGGTAAAATTCCGCTTTCTGCTGGTAGCGTGTCTGCACGTTGAATCCGTCGCCCAACAGTGCGGCAATAGCCGTCCGGGCGGTTTCCGGTGCGGCATTTTCGCTCAGGCGTACCGCCAGCGACGACGCTTTACCCTCGTTGTCGAGCAACCTCTGGGCAAAATCCAGCGGTACGATCATGTATTTACCGTCTACTTCCGCTTCGAGTGCGAAGATGCCCGACGGGAAGAGCTCGCCTTTGCGGTAGATGCTTTGCGGCAGTAAAGACGAGAACTGTCCCCGGCGCGGGGCGTAGACCGAAATCGGGTCGTTGAAGTTTGTCCGGATGCCGAGCGTGTAAGCGACGCCTTGCCCTACGCACGCTTCGGGCAATTCTCCGAAACGCAGGCGGTAGCGTCCTTCGGTAAGCAGACTGTCAATGGGAACCACGGTTGCGAAGAGGGAGTCCACCCCGCGCATCACTCCGATGTATTGCCGGTCGCGGTATTCGAACAGGGCGTTTTCCTCGAGGCTGAACGACCATGCCTCGACGCCGGGAACCTCTGCGAGCCGTTGTTGAGGTACCGAATCGGTGTCGAATACCTTGCCGCTCGACGGCGTTATGAGGATATCCGGGTCGAACGATTTATACATGTCGCGGATCAGTCCCTCGAAGCCGTTGAACACCGACAGCAGGATCACCATTGCCATGACCGGAACGGCAACTGCCACCGCACTCACCCCCGAAATGACATTGATCACCGAGTGTGATTTTTTCGAGAACAGGTATCTCCGTGCGAACAGCAGCGAGAGGTGCGGCATGGGCTATTGTTTGAGGAGTTTGTCTATTTCGCTGATGTATTCGAGCGAGTCGTCGAGGTAGAATGCCAGTTCAGGGACGATCCGCAGTTGGTTTTTAACCCGTATGCCGAGTGCTTTGCGAATCATCCAATTATTCTCTTCGAGCACCTTCATCACTTCGGGGTGCCGTTCGAACGGGAAAATGCTCAGGTATACCTTTGCCAGTGAGAAATCGGGACTCATCCGCACACGCGTTACGGAAACCATCGTGCCTTTTATCAGCGGTGCGGCTTCTTTGCTGAAAATATCGCTCATGTCGCGCAGGATTTGCCTGCCGATTTTCTGTTGCCGGGTCGATTCGATTTCGTTGTTCATGGTCGTTTGTTTTTAAGATGCCGATAAAACGGCAGTTTCCATGCCATTGTCAGAACCCGATCGGGGCGGTTCCGCGGGTTGGGGTGCCTTTCCCCCGGGGGAAAGGCTGTGCGGAGAGGACGATGGCTGTATCTCTTCGGCTGAATTTGCCCCGGTGGTAGCCGGGGACGAAGATTTTGCCGAAGTTTCGGTTCCCGCGGCTTCCCCGTTTTGCTGCATGGTCCCGTTCCCCGCCGTTGCGGTGTTTGTCGGAATCGCATTATTGGCTTGCCCGTTTCCGGTCGCCGGAGCGGTTCCGTTGGTCGGAGCCGTGCTTCCTGGTTGTGATTTTCTTTTGTTTGAGCCGGTCGGTTGGGGCGTTTGGAGTGTGTCGGACTGTGGTTTGCCCTGTAATGTGTCCGGTACGGACGGTGCAGTCTGGTAAAGGCGTACCGCTTCTATCGTCGTGGAATCGATCGGGATATTCCCGGCGCTGTCGCGGGGTAGTGTCAGCAACAACAAGGTGTCGGCGGGTATTTTGCCTTTGTCGAGCATTTTGTTCAGGCGTCGCAGCGTATGGCGTGCGGCTTCCTGTTCCATGCGTTGCTGGGCCGCTGCACTCGGGGCCGAACGGATGCCCTCTTTACCCAATCGGTAATAGAATGCGGCGAATACGTTGATGTTGTCGAGCGGTGAACGGTCGGGATTGCCCTTGTACTTGGTCCCGTTGCGCAAGATGTCGCCGTAGCCGAACCCGTAGCGCGCTTCGACCGAGAATTCGTACCGGCGTTGCTGCCCGAACAGGAAAGCGAGTCCGGCCCCCCCGCAGAGACCGTAACCGAAACGGTTGTCACGGTTGAGTTGCATGGCATACTTGCCGCTTTCGAGTATGCCCGTGGTTTTCGATACCCGGCTGTAAGTCGAACTGAGGTTGTACGAAACCTGAATGCCGAGGTTGATAAAAAACCTTGCGTGGCGCTGGAACAGGTAAAAATGCGGCTGCCAGATCAGCGGCAGTTCGATGGCGTTGATCCGGCGGTGATAACTCTCGTCGGATTCGAATGCGAGGTCGTAATTGAATCCTTTTTGCGTGAACATCAGGTCTATTTCGATTGCGCCGACGTATTTCGTGTCACTGTAAAACTTGTAAGACAAACCTCCGGAATAAAGTCCCCATTCGTAACCGGTCTCCTTAGCAGGCTTGAAACGGGCCGAGCCACCGCCCCAGCCGCCCATTACGCCGATGTAATGTTGTGCCGATGCGCTGCCTGCACCCGACATGAACAGCAGGGCACAGCAGAGAATAAGCCGGTATCGTTTCAAGATTGTTCCCATCGTCATCAATAAGTGCTGTTGTAGCCGGTATTCCCATACCCCTGGGTACCGTAGCCTTGATTGCCGTAACCCTGGTTCCCGTAGCCCTGATTTCCGGTGTTGGTGTTGCCGTGGGAGTGGTTGTGCTGTTTGTCCTGGTTGCGTTTGGCCCACTCTTCCATCATCTTTTGGCGGCGAATCGCTTCGAGCCGTCCGATGCGCTGATCCATGCGTTCCATCGTCATCGGTGCAAATAACTCGTCCATGTTGACGTCGAACTCCAGTTCCCAGTTTTCCTTGGCATTGATCTCCTCTTTGCCGTCGGGGCCGACGAAGAGTTCGACCCGTTCGGGCTGGCGCCGTTCGGTGAGGGAGCCGGTATCCCATTTGCCGTTTCCGTTCAGGTCTTCGATCACTTTGATGCGTACCGTTCCCGGATCGATGTACCGGAAAGTATATTTGCCGGTGGTGAGGTGTGCCCGCTCCTGCGTCACTTTGCCCGTATTGTCGAGCAGTTGCACGATGTATTCGCTTTCGGGAGTTTTGCCCTGGATATTGAGCAGAACAGTCCCGAATTTTTCAGGGTCGGCTACACTGAATTCGGTTCGCATCGTGTCGTTCTTTTCCCCGTTGACGTTCACGAAGGTTTCTGCGGGGATCAACAGCGAATATCTGGCGCCCGGTTTCCATGCCGCGCTCATTGTCCATTCGCGGATTTTCAGCGTGTCCTGTGTGAAATGGAGCGGAATCCGTTTGGTTTTACGGGGCTTAGTGGGTGTATTCTTCCCATCCTGTCCGTCCGGTTGGGAAGGCCTTTTTAAGGAAGGAGGCAGTGGTTTCGCTCCTTTGACCGGTTCGTCGTCCAGGATCTGTTCCAGTACGATCGCACTGCTGTCCACCATTGCCAACGGCATCGAAAAAGCGAATTTGATGTGCTTTTCCGGATTGACCGTACCCGACGGCGTAACACTTACCGAGAATGGATTCGGTAACTTTTCCTCGGGTTCCCCCTCTTTGGGCTTTTTCCTCTCTTTGACCGGCGGAGCTTTCCAGCCCAACTTTAGCTGTACCGTGTCGAGCCTCAGCCTGTTCAGCGTATCGTGTCCGTGGTAGATGATCCTGCCTTTGAGCGTATCGGGCATTTTCTCGATTTTCGACAGGTCGAACCACAGCTCCATGCTGTCGTGTTTCGGCGTGAGGTATTCGGTTACGATGGCTCCCGGGTCGATGCTGTCGAACGAAAGCTCTTCGATTTTTGGGTGTGGTGCAGTGAAGTATAACTGTATCTTGTTTTTCATCGGCCTGGCCGAACTCGAATAGGTTTGGCGTTTCGAAGGTTCGTCCATGAACATGCGCATCAGGATTTGCGGCTGGGCCTGCAAATACATGCGCGACGAATCGTACCAGATGTCGAAAGCCGGCATCGTGGCCGGATTGTAGGTGCTGTCGAGGAATGCGATCCGGTCGACGCCCGCTTCGTATTGCCGGTTGCCGTTGTTGTCTTCGAGCGCATAGACGCGGTAATCCATCGGTTTGAGGTTCTCGACCAGGAAGATGCCGTTGGGGAATGCCCGGCCGACGGCCAGCGGCTTGGATTGGAATACGGTCGAGTCCCGTTCGGGTACCGAATCCGCTTTCGGGTCGTAAAACAAAAGGAATACGTTGCCCACCGTATCGCTCGTGTAGGCATCCACCGAATAGCCCGACATCATCAACGAATCTATTTCGGAACCGGTCGAAAAGACATAACGCAGTCCCGTGTAGGGGTTGCCTTCGTTGTTGTCGGCCACACTGCGGCCGAAATTGAGCGAGTAGGTTTGGTTCGGCAGCAAGGTATCCTTGATGTCGACCTGGATGCCGCGTCCCCTGAGCGAGACGAGCGGTGTCTTTTTCATGAAAGGAGAGGTGTAAAACTCCTTTTGCTGATCCTTGAGCTGTACGTATTCGTTGAATTCGATATAGACCCTCTTCTCTTTGAAATCGACAGTGCCGTATGCCGGTGTCATCGTGATGACAACCGGCGGCAGTGAGTCTTTCGGGCCGCCCTGCGGCTGTGTAATCCGCGCGCAACGCCATAATCCGGCGGTGGCCAGCATGCCTGCCAGCAGGGTATAGATAAAACCTTTGCAAAGGTTGATTTCGGTTCGGTTCATCGCGCGGGATTATTTGCGGAACACTTGGGCGATCTCTTTGCGGGAATCGCGCTCTTTGATGTACTCCCGTTTGTCAAAGCTTTTGCGGCCCTTTCCCAGACCGATTTGCAGCTTGGCAAACCCCCGTTCGTTGATGAAGAGCTTGAGTCCGACGACACTCAGTCCTTTATCTTGCAGGGAACGCTGCAGTTTGACGAGCTCCTTGCGGTTGAGCAGTAACTTACGGTCGCGTTTGGGTATGTGGTTGTTGTAGGTGCCCCAGTGGTATTCGGCGATGTTCATGCCACGTACGAAGAGCTCGCCGTTATGAAAATAGCAATAGCAGTCGGTGAGCGATGCTTTGCCCAGGCGCAGCGACTTGATCTCCGTTCCGGTAAGCACGATTCCGGCGATGTAAGTGTCGAGGATCTCGAAATCGTAGGTCGCGCGTTTGTTGCGAATCGATATGTTGCGGTAATCAGACATGAATCAGCCGGGGTAAGACGGTGTACGGACGCCGTTCCGCAAAATTAATAAAATAGATTGAAATGCCTACCCCCGCTATTTATATTGGGTCCGGTTTTGCCAGCGCTTGCTCCCCTGTTTGTTGGTCTTGCCGTTGTTTTTGATATTGGGGCGGTTACCCTGCGAAAAACTCTTACGGGTTCGATTGTTTGTTTGGGCTTGTTTGTATTCCGTTCGGCCGCTGTTGATATTATCTTCGGTCAACTCGACCGCTCCTTCGGACATTTTCCGTATGTCTTTCAGGATAATGTCATTGTTGGGGTACTCTTGGTTGTATTCGAATGATTTGGTCCGCATGTATTTGGCGATATTCGAAGCGATCGCTTTACGGGCCTGCTCGTCGGGAATGTCTTTCAGTGCGGAGAGCATGCGCTCGATATTTTTACCGTAGTGTTTATGGACGATCCGCTTGCTGGGGTATTCGATTTTGTCGGGTTTGGGATGCAGCGTTTGCCGGTCGGGCATCGGATAAGGCGAGTCGACGTCGAGCATGAAATCGGACATGATGAAGAGATGGTCCCACAGTTTATGCTTGAAATCGGCCGCATCCCGCAATACGGGATTGATATTGCCCATTACCTCGACGACGACGTGCGCTTGTTCGTTACGCACGGTCCGGTCTTCGATTGTACAAAGATAGTCCACCATCTGATGGATATGGCGCCCATATTCCGGAAGCATTAGCTTCTTGCGCTCAAAATTGTAATTTTTTTCCATAAAGGATTGTAAAGGTCCGCTTTTTGCGGCATTGAAAAAACGTGCTGCAAAAGCCCCTGGCAGGCAAACGATGCTTTAAAAAGGCCTGTTTCTGTTGCGAAAGGACGGTTTGGTGTGTCTGTTAGGGTTGATGCCGGCGCCGGAGTGTCAGAAATGAAAACCGACGGTAATTAGCAAATTGTAGAAATGTTTTGTATATTAGACCCGGATTGCATTATGATTCCGGGTATTCAAAGGCAAATATAGAGCAATTTTTTGAATTGCCAAACAAACGGATTTTCGGAACGACATTTTATATTCAAGTATATCTAATATCTTATAAAAAATGACAAACGTATTGATAGTAGATGCGGAACGCGTTATACGCAGTACGCTCAAGGAAAGATTGGAATACGAAGGTTACGTTGTAGATACTGCTCAGTCACGCTCTGAAGCGACCGGCAAACTCGAACGCAGCGCTTTTGACGTCATGCTTTGCGACATTTCTCTGCCGGAGAAAGATGCGTTGGACCTCCTTTCGGTCGCACATGATTCTTGTCCCGACTTGCCCGTTATCATGCTCTCCAAACTCAAAGGTTTGGATGTAGCCATCGATTGCATCCGTCGCGGTGCATACGATTATATCGAAAAACCGATCGATCTGAATAAACTGCTCAATTCGATCCGCGATTCTTTACAGGTTAAAAGCCAAAATCGTGCCACAAAACAATCTTCTGGACCAGAGGTAAATACAGGGAATAAACCCGCTGTCGCTGCTGGTGACGATGCGCAATTTCAGCGGGCGGTTCGCCAGAGGGTACAGCCTTCGCAGAGCGATGCCATGGTCGGGACCTCGAAAGGTATGGTTCATGTCAAAAGTCTGATCGATAAAGTGGCGCTTTCGGACGCACGGGTGTTGGTGCTCGGCGCGAACGGTACCGGTAAGGAGCTGGTGGCGCATGCGCTGCACGATCAGAGTCGCCGTGCAGGAGGCCCGTTCATCGAGGTCAATTGTGCGGCTATTCCTTCCGAACTGATCGAAAGCGAATTGTTCGGACATGAAAAGGGGGCGTTTACTTCGGCGATCAAGCAACGCAAGGGGAAATTCGAGCAGGCTGACGGCGGAACGCTCTTCCTGGACGAGATCGGCGATATGAGCCTTTCGGCCCAAGCCAAAGTGTTGCGTGCTTTGCAGGAGAATCGGATTTGCCGGGTCGGCAGCGACAAGGATATCGAAGTCAATGTCCGGGTAGTCGCCGCAACGAACAAAAATCTGCGGCACGAGATCGAGTTGGGTAATTTTCGTGAAGACCTCTATCACCGGTTGAGTGTGATCGTCGTACGGGTTCCGACCCTGAAAGAACGGGCCGAGGATATTCCCGCACTGACCGATTACTTCATTCAAAAGATATGTGCCGAATACGGCATGGAACAGAAAAAGATCGAACCTAAGGCGTTGGATGAGCTTTGCGGTATGGAGTGGCCGGGCAATATCCGCGAATTGCGCAACGTGGTCGAACGGCTGATTATCCTCAGTGATAAAACCATTACGTTGGAAGACGTGAATACTTATGCCGTAGGGACCTTTTAATCTGTAAAATCAGCAGGACGACAGTTTGCAGAGACATTTACAATATTGCACGTTACCAAAATCTATTTTTGTAGTTTATTAAAATATGAGATAACGAGAGCGGAGGCCGGGCAGGCCTCCGCTCTCGTTATTACTTTCGCGGTGGCTAAACGGAGTCCGGAGCATTGTACATTGTGTATTAATTTTTATCTTTGAAAACAAAACGGAGAAAATCAGATACAATTCTATATGGCTACATTCGAAGTAGAAGGCGGGGCGCCGTTGCACGGCGAAATTACTCCTCAGGGGGCCAAAAACGAAGCGTTGCAAATTCTGTGTGCCACGTTGCTGACCCCGGAGAAGGTAACGGTGCGCAATGTGCCCGCAATTGTCGATGTTCTGCAACTGATCGAGTTGCTTGAGAAGATGGGGGTGAAAGTCGGACACCCGGCCGAGGATACCTATACGTTCGAGGCGCGTGAGATCGATTTCGGCTACCTGCAAAGTGAAGATTACCGGAAGCGTGCGGCCCGCTTGCGCGGATCGGTGATGATTATCGGGCCGCTGCTGGCACGGTTCGGCGAAGGGTATATTCCCAAACCGGGCGGTGACAAGATCGGCCGCCGCCGTCTCGATACCCATTTTATCGGATTCCAGAAATTGGGCGCACGGTTCGACTTCGATACGGGAACCTGTTTTTACAGCGTTGAAGGCAAACCCCTGCGCGGTTGCTATATGCTTCTCGACGAGGCGTCCGTGACCGGTACGGCCAATATCGTGATGGCCGCCGTGATGGCTGAAGGAACGACGACGATTTACAACGCGGCGTGCGAACCTTATGTGCAACAGCTCTGCCGAATGCTGAACCGGATGGGCGCGCGCATTTCGGGCATTGCCTCCAACCTGCTTACGATCGAGGGAGTGAAGGAGTTACACGGTACCGAGCATACGCTGCTGCCCGATATGATCGAAGTGGGCAGTTTTATCGGCATGGCCGCGATGACCCAGAGCGAGATTACGATTAAGAACGTTTCGTTCGACAATCTGGGGATTATCCCGGCACAGTTCGCCCGGATGGGAATCCGGTTCGAGCAGCGGGGCGATGACATCTATATTCCCCGGCAAGACCATTATGAGATCGAAAGTTTCATTGACGGATCGATTATGACCATTGCCGATGCGACCTGGCCGGGGTTGACGCCCGATTTGCTGTCGGTATTCCTCGTGGTGGCTACCCAGGCTAAAGGTTCGGTGCTAATCCACCAAAAGATGTTCGAGAGCCGTCTCTTTTTCGTCGATAAACTGATCGACATGGGCGCGCAGATTATCCTGTGCGATCCGCACCGTGCGACGGTCATCGGGCATGACCGGAAAGTACGTTTGCGTGCGACACGGATGACTTCGCCCGATATCCGGGCAGGTGTCGCGCTGTTGATCGCTGCGATGTCGGCAGACGGCCGTTCCGTGATCCAGAATGTCGAACAGATCGACCGGGGTTATCAGAATATAGACGGACGCCTCAATGCGTTGGGGGCAAAAATCAAACGGCTGGACGGTTGCTGATCCTGGCGGCGTTCTACTTTTGATGTCGGTATCCGAGCTCCGACTTTCCGATCAGGAATGGATCTGCCTGCGATTGGGTGCGGGAACGAAGTGATCGGGTTCGCGTGAGAATGTTCGGAATCTTTCCGGCTTAATGTGTCAACAGAAGCAATGAAAATATATAAGTTCGGCGGCGCATCGGTCCGCTCTGCGGAAGGGGTGGCTAATCTTTGCCGTATCGTAAAAGGCGAGCAAGGAGTGCTGTTCATTGTCGTGTCGGCAATGGGCAAAACGACCAATGCGTTGGAGTTGGTACTCGAAGATTTTATCGGCGGCAATACTGCGTCGGCACTGGACCGATTGCATGAAATCGAGCAATATCACCGGGAAATTATGGCAGGACTGCTTCATCAGGGAGAGGATTTCTCAGCCGATGGGATCAGTGCCGGTACGAACCGGGTGGGAGCATTGTTTTCCGAACTCGGAGGTTTACTTGCGGCAGCCTCTAAACGGGATGATTACGACAGTTGGTACGACCGGATCGTCAGTTATGGCGAATTGATCTCGACGACGATCGTATCCGGATATCTTGCGGCGCAGGGGGTGCCGAATCGCTGGCTCGATATGCGCCGTTGTTTTGTGACCGACAGCCGTCACCGCGAGGCCAATATCAATGTCGACCGTTCGACGCTTTTGTTGCGCCAGGCGGTTGATGCGTTTCCCGAGCAGGTCTTTGTCGCGCAGGGATTTATCGGTGCGACGCCCGGCGGCTGTCCGACGACGCTCGGGCGGGAGGGCTCGGATTATTCGGCCGCGATGGCAGGCTATATCCTCGGTGCCGACAGCGTAACGATCTGGAAAGATGTCGAGGGGGTACTGAACGCCGATCCGAGGCTTTTCAGCGATGCGGTTCACATTCCGCAGCTCACGTATCTCGATGCGATCGAATTGGCTTACAGCGGTGCGCAGGTGATTCATCCCAAAACGATTAAGCCTTTACAAAATAAGGGGATTCCGTTGTATGTCAAACCGTTCCTCGCACCGGATCACGCCGGGACGCTTATTTGCGGCCGGATCGACACTCCCATCGGGGTGCCGATCCTGATCCTCAAGCAGCGGCAGGTGTTGATTTCGATCCGTCCCAAGGATTTCTCTTTCGTGTTGGACGAATCGTTGCCCGAGATTTTCAGCGTCTTTAACCAATACCGCCAGAAGATTAACCTGATCCAGAGTTCGGCAGTCAACCTGAGCCTCTGTGTCGACGATTCGCGCTATCTGGAGCGGGTGGTCGATACGTTGCAGACAGGCTTTAGGGTCGTTTATAACAAAGGAATGGAGCTGCTGACGGTAAGGGGTTACGATGATGCGTCTTACCGCCGGTTCGCCGGTGCCGAAGGAGTTTACCTGGTGCAGAAGACCCGGCGGACGATGCGTGTCGTGCGGCTGGCCGGTTCGTCCGGTGTCAGCGCCGTTGTCGCAAAATGATATTTTTTTTCGGTTGCCGCTCTATAGCTTGCCGGATTTCAAGGGCGACTTGTTGGGCAAAGGTGCTGAAGGTTAATGAAAAACCTGCAACTCGGGGGGGAGTTGCAGGTTTTTGTTTGGAGGCAAAGGGAGTTATTCGTCCTTGTCTGTATCGGCGTAAGCCTTGAGCAGTTTATCCTGTACTTCTGCCGGGACCTGTTCGTAGGAAGAAAATTTCATCGAATAGGTAGCGCGGCCATTGGTCAGCGAATTCAGCGTAGTCGAGTAGCGGTACATTTCCGAAAGCGGAACGCGTGCCACGAGGCGTTCGAATCCCTTGTCGCTGCTCATGCCTTCGATCATCGCACGGCGGTTCTGCAGGTCGCTCATCACGTCGCCCATTTTGTCCGACGGAACGAGGATCTCGACGCTGTAGATCGGTTCCATAATCTTCGCCCCGGCTTTTTTGAAGGCCTCTTTAAACGCATTGCGGCCCGCCAGTTTGAAGGACAATTCGTTTGAATCGACCGGGTGCATCTTACCGTCGTATACCACTACGCGGATATCGCGGGCATACGAACCCGTCAGCGGCCCCTCCTCCATCTTTTCCATGATACCTTTGAGGATCGCGGGCAGGAAGCGGGCGTCGATCGCTCCGCCGACAATAGCACTGTAGAAAACCAGTTTGCCGCCCCAGTCGAGAGCGACCTCTTCCTTGCTTTTGATATTTACCTGCAACTCTTTGCCGTCGATCTTGAATTTCGATGGTTCGGGCATCCCTTCCTGGTAAGGTTCGATTACGAGCCATACTTCGCCGAATTGTCCGGCTCCGCCCGATTGTTTTTTGTGCCTGTAATTGGCTGCGGCCACTTTCGTGATCGTTTCGCGGAACGGGATTTTCGGTGCGAAGTACTCCACCTCCATTTTATTGATGTTGGCCAATTGCCATTTGAGGATGTTGAGGTGGTGTTCGCCCTGCCCCTGCAGGATGATCTGTTTGAGCTCCTTGGAGTACTCCACGAGGATGGTCGGATCCTCGAAATTGGCGCGGTTGAGCAGTTCGCCCAGTTTTTCGTCTTCGCCCGTTTTGACGGCTTTGACCGCTACGCGGTAACGCGGTTCCGGGAAGCGAATCGGATCGATTTCGATGTTCGAACCGGGTGTCGAAAGGGTTTGGTTCGTGCGGGTGCCTTTGAGTTTGACGGTGCAGCCGATATCGCCGGCCATCATTTCAGTCACTTTTACACGGTTTTTGCCTGCCACGGCGAATAGTTGCGAGATCTTCTCTTTGTTGCCCGTCTTCGAGTTGACCAGCTCCATACCTTCGGTCACCTTGCCCGAAACCACTCGGAAATAGGTCACCTCGCCCAAGTGGGGTTCGACGGTGGTTTTGAAGAAGAACAATGCCGTCGGTCCGTTGCTGTCGGGCTCGATTTCGCGGCCGTCCACCGTAACGAAATTGGGCGCTTTGAGCGGTCCGGGAGCTACGTTGATGATGAATTCCATCAGCCGCTTCGCACCGATATCGCGTTTGCCCGACGCGCAGAATACCGGAATCAGGTCGCGTTTGGCAAGGCCCAGTTTCAGGCCGGAGCGAAGTTCGTCCTGTGTCAGCACTCCTTTTTCAAAATAGAGCTCCATCAGCGCTTCGTCATTCTCAGCGGCTGCTTCGGTCAGGATGCGGTTCAGTTCCGTCGCGCGTTCCATCTCTTCGGCCGGAATATCGAGCTCTTCGCGGATGCCCGTATCGCCTTTGAATTTATACATCTTCATCAACAGGACGTCGATAAAGGCGTTGAAATCCGGGCCGGGGTTTACCGGATATTGCACCACGACGGGCGTTACCTGCGATGCGGCGCGGATCGAATCGAGCGAAGCCTCCCACGAAGCTTTCTCGCTGTCGAGCTGGTTGATTACCGCGATGATCGGTTTGTCGTGCGAGCGGGCATAGCGGGCCTGGATTTCGGAACCCACTTCGAAGCCGTTCTGCGCATTGATCAGCATGACGCCGACGTCGGCTACCTTGAAAGCCGAGAAAAGGCCGCCGCAGAAGTCGTCAGCGCCCGGAGTGTCGATAATGTTGAGTTTGTATCCGTTGTATTCGGCGAACAGAAGCGTCGGATAGATCGACCGCTTGTAGATGTGTTCGATGTCGGTGTAGTCCGACAGCGTGCTGTCGGTTTCGATCGAGCCCCTGCGGTCGATTACTTTGCCGTCGAATGCCATCGCCTCGGCCAGGGTGGTCTTCCCCGAGCCCGAGGCGCCGAGTAGGACTACGTTTTTAATCTCGTTGGTAGGATACGTTTTCATCTGGTTATCGTTTTAGGGTTTTCGGTTGCATGTTGGATGAAACGTAGGCGCCTCCGGCGAAACGATACCGGGAGTGTCGCGTTGGCGCCCGGATAAAAACAGCTCCCTAAATATAAATAAAATATCGACAAATCGCAAAGTCTTCATCCATTTTGTACGGGTGGAACCGTTGTTTTTTCACCGGGCAGGAAAACAGGGGCGGCCGGAAAAATATCAGCGGATACACAACCGCGGGGCTGGTTCCGGAAGTGCGGATTGCGGTAAGCGGAACCTGTACG